>JGI20151J14362_10001357_pt1 | contig 17741 bp, 17 predicted proteins | sample COG_01_FD_14362 | JGI IMG/M metagenome (IMG submission 14362)
GGCATTGGCAAGTATTTGTTATGGGTATAATCAGATTAATACTATTTAATACAAGATTTCAAATTGCCTTTTCAGACGATCAAATGGATAAATTGTTCAGCACCCTAGTTACATGATGCTGCCTTTCCCTCGTGAGTTTTTTGTGTATCTGAATAGCTCGTTATTCTTTTAATTTTAACGCTTAACTTTTTTCCAAGTACCACTGTAGCAATAAGAGTCGGCATACTTTACTTTAATCGTTTGTAGGCAATCCCCACAGAGAAAAAGCCAATCCTTGTTGTGATACTTACACCGAAAAAGGGTATTCTTGTCTTTCTTGCATTCAGAGCATAATTTGGATCTAGTGTTTGGTTTTGATGACATCAGCAGTGATAGTTTTAGCCCTATCTTTTCCAATAAGACGACCAATACCTACCTTGATAAAGGTTGGATAAATCTCAAGCTCTTTGGGCATATCAATCTGATTCCAATTCTTATGTATCCTTTTGCTTTCAGTGTCAGTTAGGCTTGTCCTACCCTTTGCTATTCTTTCATACAGATAGTCATTGAGTAATAACTGGTATTGATGATGAGGACGATGAACCTATTGAAGTTACATCTGAACCTGAAGAAGGTAGGCGTATTAGACAGGTAACGAGAGAACAAGCAAAGATAGAAGATGAGCGTGGTTGGAAGGGTATATCTATGAAGTTTGAAGGAACAGAAGGTATGTTTGATGAGGATGGCAATATGAAAGATTATGAAGAGCGTATGGAGATAATAAGAAAACGGAATATGTAAAACATATATATATCCCAAACAAATTTTTGCAGATAATCGTCAGTAGTGGTTAGGCGTAAAAAAACCACCCGAAGATGGTTTTAATTTATTCATTAGTATTTAATGATAATTAATCTACTCCTCAACAATACATTTTGAAAATTTTGGTTTGAGAATAAACATAGATAATTTAAATTTAGAAGGGTTTTTTCTATTTCTTTTTATAAAAAGATATGTTTTTTTAAAAAATAGAATAAAGCCATATTGGTTTATAAGGGATTTGATTGATTTATACGATACTTTGATTGATTTATAAGCAACAATCAACTTCATACGATGCCTTTCTTTTTGTTTTAAAAGCTCAACTACAGGTAAAGTATTGTCAGAAAAATTACTATTTTTCTTAAAAGTTAAAATTTTTAAGAGGGCCCTTTATTTACTAAAAAATTGACTGCGCAATTTTTGATTGATCTTTTTAATCGTCACTTTTAAGCCCAAATTAGATATTGATAAAATTGTTTTTATGATTAATGTTAAAAAATTTCCTCGATAAGAACCTACAGGTGCAAAAAAATGTCTTATTTTTGTTAAAGATCTTTCAATCTTAGCTCCAAAAGTATTTTGTTCAATCTGCAGAGCCAAAAGCTGATTATTTGTATCATTATTTTTTAAATTAAGATAATTTATATGGTTATCTTTTACTAAGACCGTTTGACTAAGTTTGTCTATCTTAGCTTCAGGTGTTTCTTTACCAATTAATCTGTCGCTATAAATTTTTGTCCAATCGAAAAACATTGGTCTTAAAATGATTTCATCAGTATGCTTAGAAAAAGCTCTTTCTACAGAATTTTTCCAGGCTATATTCCACTTGTCATCTGACCAAAGTTCGATATCTTTAATAATATTTTTTGCTTCAGTTATGTCATTATAAGTTTTACCACTTTCACCAATATAGCTATTCATTGACTCATGATTACTTGCAACAATATAAGAACCAGTAGCCATTGCCTCTGAGATACTTATCGGCATGCCAATATTCGTTAATTTTTCGTCTACGGTATGTAAATAGATTCCGGCTTCTGAAACTAACTCGGCATATGATTCTTTTGGTAAATTTGTTCTAATTTCAACTGGCGAACTTATATCGCTAGCAAGTTTTTTAAGTTCATTAATATAATCATCATTGTCAAAACACTTAACCACTGCAAGAATGAACTTAAATTCTGGTAATTCTTTTGCAAGACGAATAAAAAAGGGCAGGCTTTTACTAGGAAGCGCTGCTCCTCCCCTAACAACTAAGTGTTGATTTTTATTTTTATGGGGTTTAAAAAGCCTGGTATCAAATACTGTATTTTGGATTTCTAGCTTAGCATGTTTAAAATTATTCGTATGCTGAGGAAAACAGTAAATCTTTTTAACAAAAAATCTTTCTGCACAGAATCTAAGATTCTCTTCGGTTGTGTCGAAACTATGCGCTCTAATAGTAGTGGGCATATTTAAATCTTCAATAAGTGGCAAAATCTTTGTTGCCATACTTAACCAATGAATGTGAATCAAGTCTGGTTTTATTTTTTTAATAGCCTCTCTTAGATCTCCATCGTGGATTAAAATATCTGAAGGGTAAGGTGAGTGCGGTTTTTGAGATCGCCATACTTCTACAACACAACCCCAATCTCGCATTTTTATTAATTCATTTTCAATATAGGATTCTGATAATTGTGGATAACTCGCTACAACATACAATATCTTTGGTCGAGGCGTATTAATATTGTTAGGTGGCCATTTACTTAAGATTTTAAACACATTGGGATACGCTAAATTAGTTTGAGTAATTCTCAATGCATCTAATTCTCTATAATTTGCTGCAACAGTAGGGAGGCCCTTAGCAGGAAGCTCTTGAGTGTATTTTAGAACCAAGTCCCAATCCGTCATTCGAGTTAGCGTCTCATCAAACCCCCCTAATAATTCATATAATTTTCTTCTATGAATGACTGTATTAAGATCAATATAATTGTCTTTTAAAAGCATTTCCCTGGAAAACTCTTTAAAGAGTATTGGTTTATTTTCTTCACCATGCAACTCAGTTAAGAGCGAGCCATAAACAAGATCAAAATTCTTATTTTTTTCTAAAAACTCAATGGCGAAGCTTATAAAATTAGGGTTATAAGTATTGTCTGAATCAAGATATGCAATATATCTACCTTTTGACTCTTGCAATCCAATGTTTCTAGCAACACTCACCCCTTGATTCGTTTCTTGATTTAAATAATGCACCCTTTCATCTTTCAGATACTTATTAACAATTTTATTTGTTTGATCCGTAGAGCCATCGTCAACAATAATCAATTCCCAGTCTGTAAAGGACATGGCTTGAATACTATCTATAGCATCACTAATGAGCGCACCCCTATTAAAAGTAGGAATGATGATGCTAACTTCAGGGAGTTTATTTTTAGAAATAGAATTTTTATTCATATAAATTCTTAAAAATCAAAATTTACGTTAGCCATAGGTTTTTTCCTTTTAATAGTTTTAGATCATTTTTAATTTATGCAAAAATCAAGCAGAATTAATATCGATAATTTATATTTAAAAAATTATGTAAGTTTATTTATATTATCATTCATCCAAGTTAGAGAGTAAAGTTGATATGTTGGAGTCCCATTTTGAAATTGGTGGTGGGGGTATGGTGGGGTCTATGTATCCACATTTTCTGTGGAGTAATTTGTGGAAAAATTAAGAATATAAATATAACCCTTTAATTTAGTAAGGGAATGCTAATTATGCTTATTTTTTAGTCAATTTAGGTGTAGGTTATGAAGACAAGTAATCTCTACTTTTCCCTTATAAAACAACAAGTTAAGTCACCGTTGTTAACCTCTGATGTATAACAATCACACTATATGTATGTAGTAAAAGAACTAGCTATATTTCTGTGCATAACCAGCTTTATAAATAACTGAGAAAATACGCAATAAAAAAGACATGAGTGTATACAGATATTAATTTAAGCTAAATTTGAAAGTGAATAATAAGCTATATGCCTTTATTTACAATGTATTTAAAGGATTTGGTTTAAGAAGAAATGGCGGAAGAGGTGAGATTCGAACTCACGGTGGGCGCGAACCCACGTCGGTTTTCAAGACCGGTGCATTAAACCACTCTGCCACTCTTCCGAAAGCGAAATTTTATCATAGCAAATCAATATTGTAGAAATTTATTCTGGAAATAATGTGTCATGAAATCCAAATAAAGACATGTCATTCATTCGCATAGGGTAAAGTTTACCGATCAAGTGGTCGCACTCATGCTGAACCACCCTTGCATGGAATCCGTCTACTTTCCTATCAATAGTTTGTCCAAATTGATCAATACCTTTGTAGTGAATTGATTTATATCTCGGAACCACTCCCCTTAAACCTGGAACCGATAGGCACCCTTCCCAACCATCTTCCATCTCCTCATCGAGCGGAATAATTTCTGGATTAATAAGTACCGTAAATGGTACCTCCTCCGCATCAGGATAGCGCTCATTGGAATCAAAACCAAAGATCACTAACTGAATAGAAAGCCCAATTTGCGGAGCGGCAAGTCCGGCGCCATCATTTGCTTTCATCGTTTCTATCATGTCCTCAATGATTTGGTTGAGCTCCGGAGTATTAACTGCTTCAATAGGTTGTGCGGCACTCAACAACAAGGGGTCACCCATTTTTAAGATGTCTTTAATGGCCATATATGCGAATAAATGAAGCAACTATTTGTAACACCTCATCCATCATACCTTTAGATTTTTTTGTGATGTCATGATGAGAAATCCCATCTTTGCTGGTTCCTCTTCCGGCAGCCTGATTGGCAACGGGGCAAATGGCCGCATAATTCATTGTTAACTCACGCGCCAACGAAGCCTCGGGCATCCCCGTCATACCAACAATAGTCGCCCCATCCCTTTCATAGCGATCAATTTCCGCCTTAGTTTCCAATCGTGGGCCTTGTACTGCGGCATATGTCCCCCCAAGTGATACGTCAAGACTAAGCTCTTGGGAAACTTTATGGATAAGCTCTGCGATGCTAGGTGAAAATGGGTAGGTAAAATCAATATGGTTAACGGGCTCATTTTTTCCTTCAAAAAAGGTATGTTCACGACCGTGTGTATAATCAACGATTTGGCTAGGTATCACAATAGAGCCTGGATGGAGGTCGTCCTTAATCGAACCTACAGTGGCTATAGCGATAATATCAGTGACATCCATATGGTTAAGGCCCCAGATATTGGCTCGATAATTAATGAGGTGGGGAGGGATAGTATGATTCTCTCCATGCCTCGGTAGAAAAGCAATTGTTTTATCATTGAGGGTGCATATCGCAATAGGTGCTGACATCGCTCCATAGGGGGTATCAATATCTTCATATGACTCAATGGCTAATCCCTCAATCGTATCAAGCCCGGTGCCGCCAATTAAACCTAACATTAATAATCCTATGACATTAAAAAGTAATTATGGGTATGGCATACTTTCACCATGACCCATTATATAACGTTAAATCATGCGCGTAATGTTAAAAAACATTACGAAAACTTTCCTGTTGCATCCATGTTGTTCCCAAAAAAACAAAGGGAGGCAGCGATCATTCTGTATCAATTCGCTCGGGAGTGTGACGATATTGCGGATGAAGGAACATGGAACTCATCGCAACGCACAGCTCAATTACAGTATTATAAAGAAGGCCTTGATAGTATCAACACCAAACCATCCGTCCCCTTATTTGTTGACATAAAACAGGTGTGCCATGAATTTAATTTGCAGCTAGGTCTTTTGTATCAATTGATGACAGCTTTTGAGCAGGATATTGCAAAAGATCGTTACCACACCATGAGTGAAGTTATTGACTACTGTAATAAAGCTGCGTGCCCTGCGGGTGAAATGATACTGACACTATTCGGAAAACAAAATAAAACAACAATTAGCCTATCTAATCATTTATGTATTGCTCTGGCGATGATAGGCATGCTTCAGGATATTCATGAAGATTTTCTTAAAAACCGAATATACATTCCCCAGGAGTATTTTAAACGATTCAATGTTACTGAAGCGGAGATTCATCGGAAAGAATTCACACCGCGATGGAGTAATTTAAAAGATGCATGGCTTACTATAATCGATCACCATATTGATAGCGGTGAAAGTTTAAAGCATCATCTAACAGGAAGACTTAAACTTCAAATCAAAGTACTTATTGGGGCCAGCAGACTCTTGAGTAGTAGGATGAAGCTCAGTAAGGACAATTTATTTGTTAAATCCCCCACTCTAAGTAAATGGGATTGGGGGATTTTATTGTTTAAGGCGATAATAAGGTCATGAGCCCAGAACAGTATTGCTTCCAGAAAACTCAATCCAGCAAATCTAACTTTGCTTTAGGGTTTTTATTTTTAACAAAGCAAAAAAAAATGGCCCTAACCGCCCTGTATGCCTTTTGTCGTGAGGTCGATGATATTGTCGATGAATGCAAAGATTATAAAACAGGGAAGCGTAGGTTAGATGCATGGCGAGTGGAGATTGATAGATTGTTTGAAAAAAAACCACAGCATCCGGTTTCACGTGCTCTCCTCCCTCATCTGTCAACCTATAACCTCAGTAAAGAATATTTCCTTGAAATTATTGATGGTATGGAAATGGACCTTAACTTTCATCGATACGAAAACTTTAAACAGCTTCAATTGTATTGTTACCGTGCAGCATCGGTGGTGGGCCTTCTTTCAGCAAGAATTTTTGGTTTTACTAATAAGGATACCTTGAAGTATGCTCATGACTTAGGGATCGCACTTCAGCTAACTAATATCATTCGAGATTTAGGTGAGGATGCCCATCGTGGACGCATTTATGTCCCTCTGGATCTACTAGACCAATTTAGTCTGACTGAGGATGATATTTTAAGTAGCAAGAGAAATGGTAAGCTAACTTTGTTAGTAAAACACTTGGGGGATCAGGCCAATGACTTTTATCGTTCGGCTATGCGCCGCCTACCAAAAGAGGATGTGCGTAAACAACTGCCTGGCTTAATCATGGGTAACATTTATTACGCTTTGCTTAGGAAGGTTGTGTCCAATGAACCCGATAACATATTGAACATTTCAACTAGACTCTCACCGATAAAGAAAATATTGGTTGCCACCACAACATTCTTTGGGATGTCATGGATTAAATAAGCTTAGTCACTGATCAGCTTTATTGCCTCATTTAAGGTGCTGACAGGATAGATCTCTATGCCATTAATTTTTTGTTTAGCTTGATTCGCTTTAGGGATAATTGCTCGAGTAAAACCTAATTTAGCTGCTTCTTTAATACGCTCCTGACCTCTTTGCACAGGTCGTACCTCACCTGCCAAACCAATTTCTCCAAAAATAACCGTCTTTTGGTCGATAGGTTTATTTCTATATGAAGATACAACCGCACAAAGTATGGCGAGATCGACACCGGGCTCCGTGATTTTCACGCCACCCACAGCATTCACAAAAACGTCTTGGTCACTACATGCGATGCCGGCATGTTTGTGGAGTGCGGCTAACAACATGGCCAATCTATTATTTTCTAAGCCTACCGATAGTCGCTTAGGAGCATGGGCTTGCGTACTATCCACGAGTGCTTGAATTTCAATAAGTAAAGGCCTTGATCCTTCTTGGGTCACCGTAATGCATGCCCCATTCACCTTGTCCTGGTGATGAGAAAGGAAAAGTGCCGAAGGGTTTGTCACCTCTTTAAGTCCTTTTTCTGTCATCGCAAAAACCCCTAACTCATTCACAGCGCCAAATCGATTTTTTGCTGCTCTGATCATTCTGAAGCTAGAGTTAGTGTCCCCTTCAAAATACAGCACAGTGTCAACAATGTGCTCTAAAACCCTTGGTCCAGCTAAGGTACCCTCCTTAGTAACATGACCTACCAATATCATCGTGATAGCATTTTGCTTTGCGATCCGCGTGAGTTGTGCGGCGCATTCACGGACCTGGGTAACCGACCCTGGAGCTGAGGTAAGTTCTTCGGAGTAAATGGTTTGAATCGAATCGATCACAACAACCTCAGGCTTGTGCTTATCGATATTTTTTATAATTTTTTCAAGATTGATTTCCGATAGCATAGAAATATCGGACACCTCCAGCTCCAACCTTTTGGCACGCATCGCAATTTGTTGCGAAGATTCTTCTCCACTGACATAAATCACATTACAAGGCCTGTCAGGTTGTGAGGTAATTTTTGATAGGGCTTGTATTAGAATCGTCGATTTTCCAATACCAGGGTCACCCCCAAGTAATATAACGCCACCCAAAACAAAACCGCCCCCAAGCACCCGATCAAACTCTGAAATGCCCGTTTCTCTTTTATCTATTTCCGATGTTTCAACATCGCTGAGTTTTTGTAGGCTAGATGATTGAGCTAGCGATGAAAAACGGTTGTTAGTCTTACCCTCGATAATTTCCTCAACTAACGTGTTCCAAGCGAAACAATGCGGGCATTGGCCTTGCCATTTAGTTGACTGGCCACCGCACTCAGAACAGTTATAAGCAATTTTATTTTTAGCCATGCTGGTATTCCATTGGGACTCGACTAGATGCTGAGATAGCGCATAACAATTCGTATCCTACGGTATGGGATTGGCGAGCAACCTCATCAACCAAAACACCCTTACCCCATAGCTCAACAGATGATCCAACACCGGCTTTGGGTAGGGAGGACAAATCTACGTATAACATATCCATAGACACTCTCCCGACGGTTTGTGTAATGACTCCGTCAACCATTAAAGGAGTTCCAGAAGGTGCATGTCTCGGGTATCCATCAGCATAACCACAAGCGACTATACCGACGGTCATTTTATGAGGTGCAGTAAAAACTGATCCGTAGCCTACGGACTGGCTTTCCTCAAGCGTTTGGATTGCAATAATCTCACTTCGCAAGGACATCACTGGCTTTAATTGAAAATCATTTCCGGTTTTGTCATCAAAGGGGCTAGCGCCATAAAGCATAATGCCAGGACGAACCCATTCAAAGTGGGTTTCCGGATACTTAATGATGGCTGCCGAGTTGGCCACAGAACGCTCATAGATATCAATGCCTTTAATTTCATTAAAGCAAGCTAACTGAGAAGCCACACCCTTCTCGCCATCGGCATCCGAAAAATGGGTCATGATGACAATTTTATTAATGTAAGGGCTTTCTTCGAGCTGCTTAAGTATCAAATCAACGTCTTTTGGCATAAAGCCTAAACGATTCATGCCTGTATTAACTTTCAAATGAACGTCGATGGGTTTAACGGGTTTTACCTGGTTAATATAGTCTATTTGTTGTGCATGATGAATGACGGCTCCGATGCCCATAAGGCTACATATCTTTACTTCGTAGGGCTTAAAAAAACCTTCTAACAATAACAAGTGTTGAGTAAACCCATGCTCTCTCAGCTCAATAGCTTCGGATAACGTCAGAACAGAAAAACCATCAGCATCATTTAGTGCTCGAGCGGCTTCTATTAAGCCATGACCGTAGGCATTAGCTTTAAGGACAGCCATAACTTTGCTGTTAGGGGAATAACTTTTAACCCGAGCAAGATTGCTAGAAAATGCTGCACTATGAAAGCTTGCCTTTAATGCCCTCATTACTCAAATCCAACATCGTAACCAACGCCAGCATAGTTCTCGAAGCGGGTATATTGTCCAAGAAATGTTAACTTTACTCTTCCAATAGGTCCATTTCGTTGTTTAGCCACAATGATTTCAGCTAGTCCTTTGTCAGCAGACTCAGGGTTGTAGACCTCGTCACGGTAAATAAACAATATAACATCGGCGTCTTGCTCAATAGCTCCCGACTCCCTTAGGTCTGACATAACCGGTCTTTTGTCTGGGCGTTGCTCTAGACTTCGGTTTAATTGCGACAACGCCACTACTGGCACATTTAATTCCTTTGCTAGTGCCTTTAATGAGCGTGATATTTCGGATATTTCAGTCGCCCTATTTTCACCTTGCCGCCCACCGGGTGCTGACATTAATTGAATATAATCGATCACAATAAGTCCCAACTGCCCTGCTTGTCTTTGCAGTCTCCTAGCTCTAGCTCTGACCTCAAAGGAGTTTAACGCCGAGCCTTCATCGATATGGATGGGTGCATCATTAAGCTGCCCTAGAGAATCCGTAAGTTTCTCCCAGTCGTCGTCATCAAGCTGTCCTGTTCTCATCTTGTGTTGGTCTACCTTCCCCACTGAGCCGATAAGCCTGGTGGTCAGTTGTGATGAAGCCATCTCCATAGAAAAAACGGCAACAGGAAGCTTCGAGTCAATCGCCACATTTTCTGCCATATTGAGGGCGAGTGAAGTTTTCCCCATAGACGGCCTACCTGCGATAATAACCAGGTCACCAGGCTGCAGTCCTGATGTCATCTTATCTAAATCAGTAAAGCCGGTAGCGACTCCAGTAACATCGCTACCGTTTTCCATACGTTTTTCTACATCCTGGATCACTTTAGGTAATAAATGTTGAATATCTTCAAAACCGATATTGTCTCTTTTACCGGATTCGGCAATCTGAAATATCTTAGCTTCCGATTCGTCGAGTAGCTGTTGGGCGTCCCTTCCTTGGGGAGAGTAAGCGCTTTCTGCGATATCTGAACCAACTTGGACAAGACTGCGCATAATCGAGCGTTCACGCACTATCGTGGCGTAACCCCGAATATTAGCCGATGTGGGGGTATTTTCTGCCAATAAGCCCAGGTAAGCCAATCCGCCTATGGTGGTGAGTTCGTTATTCTTTTCCAGCGATTCACCGACAGTAATAATGTCGGCTGGCTGGCTGGCTTCTATAACCTTAACGATGTGCTTAAAGATAATTTGATGGTCGTGTCGATAAAAATCTTTGGGATTAATAACATCAGAGACTTTATCTAATCCTTCATTGTCGATCAGTAAGCCTCCCAACAAGGATTGTTCAGCTTCTACTGAATGAGGGGGGAGTTTTAAGTTCTCTATTTGATCGTCGGCCATTTTATGATTATAACCAATAAAAAAAAGGCTGCCCTATTGGCAGCCAAAAAAATTAAATTATTTTTATTGTGTTTCGTCTGCAACCACGGTAACAGAAATATTGGCTGTCACATCGTGATGAAGTGCTACAGTAACTTCAAAATCACCAATAGCTTTTAATGGTCCCTCAGGCATGCGTATCTCCGCTTTTTCCACCTTGTGGCCAGCAGCTACAAGCAATTCTGCTATATCGATATTCGAAACCGATCCAAAAAGCTTGCCATCAATTCCTGCTTTTTGTTTCACTTCAACTTTGGCTCCCTCAAGGTCTTTTGCTCTTTTTTCAGCAGCTTTTAGTAAAGCAGCTTGAGCTTTTTCCAGCTCGGCTCTTCGCCCCTCAAACTCAGCCTTATTAGCTTCGGTTGCTCTTTTTGCTTTACCTTGTGGAATAAGGAAGTTACGTCCAAATCCGTCTTTCACGTCAACCACATCACCCAAGTCACCAAGGTTAGCAATTTTTTCTAATAAAATAATTTGCATAATATAAGCTCCTTAGTGTTTGTCTGTGTATGGAAGCAAGGCTAAAAATCTTGCACGTTTAACGGCAGTACCCAATTGTCTTTGGTACTTAGATTTTGTTCCTGTGATTCTTGCTGGAATAAGCTTACCATTTTCAGTGATAAAGTCCTTAAGAAGGTCTATGTCTTTATAGTCGACCTCTTTAATGCCCTCTGCTGAAAACCTACAATACCTTCTTCTCTTATACATTTCTCTTGCCATGTCAAACTCCTATTATTTATTTATTTGCGTAATATGAAAAATAATTTGATTAGACTTTAACGATTTTTTTTCTAAAAAACCGTGGAATAAACATTTATTCCCTAATGCCAAGTCTGAGCCTGTTAACTTTCCAATCATTACCGCTTCAATTTCTAAATTTACCATCTTACTTAATTCCGCTTCGCTTTGTTTAGAGTGATGCTTTATTCGCATACTTAAAACGGGTAAGCCAGCCGGAGTAAAACGTAAACCTTCTAAATGAACAATTTCACCTTCAAGTGAAAAATTATTCAACGCTTATGCTTCTTCTTTTTTGCTTTCTACCTTAGCCTTTGTCTCAGTAACTGCTTCTGCTTTTACTGGAGCCTCTTCTTTTGGTTTATCACCAACCAATGATTTAGATTTTTCTTCTTTCATCATTGCAGAAGGATTCGTTACGGCTAATTTCGTAGCAAAAACTAAATGCCTAATCACAGCATCGTTGAACTTAAAACTATGCTCAAGCTCGGCCAACGTTTCTAATGAACATTCAATATTCATAAGTACATAATGGGCTTTGTGAATTTTTTGTATAGGGTATGCAAGTTGGCGTCTACCCCAATCTTCCAGGCGATGTATCTTGCCTTTATTTGTTTTGATTAATGTTTGAAGACGATCAATCATTGCAGGAACCTGTTCGCTTTGATCGGGATGAACAACAAATACTACTTCGTAGTGTCGCATAGACTCTCCTTATGGTTTGTAGCCTCCAGCAAATGCTGTGAGACAAGGATTTAAAGAATCCGTATTATAGAGTTTTCTGTAATAAAATCAATGGCTTTTTAAATACGATCTTTTATATTTGCGCCATAAACACGCTCTTTCAAAAACTTCACTTGATCTCGTGTCTTTGCCGCATTTTCAAAATCCAAATCTCTTGCAAATTTCTGCATACTTTTTCTAATTTTGAAATCTCTTTAAGTATCTGTGGTTCCGTTAAATCCTCATACTTTCGGTTTTCTTTTTTGGCTTCTTGAACCCGCTTATGCTCATCAACGTCTTCTAACCCATCAATAATGTCTTTTATTTTTTTCTTTATACCAACCGGAGTGATATTGTTATCTTTGTTAAATTGGATTTGTTTAACTCGACGCCTGTTGGTTTCGTCAATCGCCGCTTTCATACTTCTTGTGATGGAGTTGCCGTAAAAAATAACCTTACCGTTGAGGTTTCTAGCTGCCCTTCCCGCCGTCTGAATTAACGATCTTTCTGAGCGAAGGAAGCCTTCCTTATCAGCATCTAATACCGCAACTAAGGATACCTCAGGGATATCAAGACCTTCTCTAAGTAAATTAATACCCACCACTACGTCAAACTTACCTAATCTCAGGTCTCTAATGATCTCAACCCTCTCCACCGTATCTATTTCCGAATGTAAATAACGCACCTTATACTATGCTCAGTTAAATAATCCGTTAAGTCCTCAGCCATTCTTTTAGTCAGAGTTGTCACTAGAACCCTCTCTTCTTTTTGGACTCGTAAAGTAATCTCACTAAGCAAGTCGTCTACCTGTGAATCAGCCGGCTTAACGAAAATTTCGGGGTCAATAAGCCCGGTTGGTCTAGCAACCTGCTCGACAATAATCTTTGAATTCTCGGCTTCATAATTCGCTGGAGTTGCAGAAACAAATATAGTTTGAGGGAGTATTTTTTCAAACTCCTCGAATCGTAACGGTCTATTGTCATGAGCGGAAGGAAGCCTAAAACCGTAGTCTACTAAGTTATTTTTTCTTGCTCTGTCTCCTTTAGACATCCCCCCTATCTGAGGGATCGTCACATGACTCTCATCAATAATCATGAGAGCGTCTTTAGGCAGATAATCGAGCAAAGTAGGCGCAGGCTCGCCTTCACCTCTTCCCGATAGGTGTCTTGAGTAATTTTCAATGCCCTTACAAAAGCCAATCTCATTGAGCATTTCTAAATCAAATTTTGTGCGTTGTTCTATTCTTTGAGCTTCCACTAATTTTGTTTGGTCTACAAACTCTTTGATTCGTGACTGAAGTTCAACCTTAATTTTTTCCATTGCATTTAATACGGTATCGCGAGGAGTGACATAATGGCTGGAAGGGTAGACTGTGAAGCGTTTAATTTTCTCGAATATCTGCCCTGTTAGTGGATCAAAGGTTGATATGCCTTCTACTACATCATCAAATAAGCTCACCCTGATAGCAGTTTCCGAGTTTTCCGCAGGAAATATATCAATCACATCACCCCGAACCCTAAAGCAACCACGAGAAAAGTCGAAGTCATTCCGCTCATATTGCATAGAAACTAAACGTAAAATAATGTTGCGCTGAAGGAGTTTTTCGCCGACTTCGATATACAACACCATGCCTTGGTAAGCAATAGGGTCTCCAATGCCGTAAATAGCCGAAACTGTAGCGACAATGATTGAGTCATTTCTTTCCAAGAGAGCCTTAGTAGCAGAAAGACGCATTTGTTCTATATGATCATTAATGCTTGAATCTTTTTCAATAAAAACATCACGCCCCGGAACATAAGCTTCCGGTTGGTAATAGTCATAGTAGGATACAAAATACTCCACCGCGTTGTGAGGAAAAAATTCCCTAAACTCAGAGTAAAGCTGTGCGGCAAGTGTTTTGTTGGGGGCCATCACAATAGCAGATTTCCCCGTTCTTGCAATGACGTTAGCAATGGTAAAGGTCTTTCCCGACCCAGTTACCCCTAGTAATGTTTGAAATTTTTCACCATTAGTGACTCCCTCGGTCAATTTATCGATGGCATTGGGTTGATCTCCAGCAGGCTCAAAAGGCTTATGAAGAAGATAGGGGCTATTAGGGTATTGTTGGCTCAAAATATATAAATTAACCTTCTAAAAAAAATAAATTATACAGGTTGCGAACTTTAATGTTTGCCATAAGTCCTGATAGTATTAAATAAAATAAATTTGGGTTTAATCAATGGGTAATTTATTAAAAGTTCTTGTTCTCTGCACCATCTCGTTAAACGCTGTAGCTTATGATCAGGCTAAATTGATGCATGCATGGGTCTCAATTGTTATGATTCGAGGATATACCGAAACCGGTACCCTGGCCTATGGCTCTGGTGTGATTGTCGGTGAAAATCAAGTTGTTACCAATTGTCATGTGCTCAGGAGAACCAAGCAACCATGGGTTTCTCAGGGTGATACCTCATACTCGATAGAGAGTGTTCAGGCAAATAGATGGCAAGATCTTTGCCTGCTAACGCTTTTTCAATTAAATAAAAAACCGGTTCCGATCGGAAGTAGCAAGGACCTAATAAAGGGCCAAGAGCTGCGGCCATGGGGCATTCAAGTGGTTCTCCCGCACCATTAACCACTGGTGGGTATATGATATCCGGATACGACATGGACGGTGGGAATATCATATTAAGCTCGGCTAAGTTTAGACTGGGTGCAAGCGGGAGTGGACTCTTTGATATGGAAGGAAACCTTGTAGGTATCAATACCTTCAAGACAACCGGGTATGGGTCTTATTATTCTATGCCAGCTGAGTGGATTCATAAACTTAAAGATCTTCCGATAGAAAAAGAATTTCCCATTCAGGGCAAAGCACTATGGGAAGAAGATGAAGAGCGTAAGCCTTATTTTCTTAAAATCGCCATACCCAAAGTGAAAGAGGAATGGAGCACTTTAATCAAAGTGACTGAAGAATGGACTGTAAACGAAGCCAACAATACTGAGGCTTGGTATGAGCATGGTTATGCCAATGAAATGCTTAATTCAATAAAAGAAGCAATTAAATATTATAAAAGAGCGTTAGCAATTGACTCCATGAATTCCGACGCATTATTTCGTATCGGGATACTGGAAAATAGCTTAGGTCACACCGTGGAGGCTAAAAAAATACTTACCTCCTTAAATGATTTAAATCCCGCGAGAGCTGACGAGCTTGATGAAATTATTAATTGCCAAGATAAGTGTAAAAAATAAATATAATATTTGTTAAACAATTTTTTTTAAGTAAAATTACTATTTAATCTTAATCTTCTTAAAGCGTAGAATAAATTTTGTCAAAAAAACTTCTGTCGTCGTGCGTAAATCGAATCGAAGAATCTCCAACACTCGCTATTACTGCAAAAGCGATCAAGCTTAAATCCGAAGGAAAAGATATTATTGCGCTTGCGGCAGGAGAGCCTGATTTTGATACTCCTGACTTTATAAAAGATGCTGCCATTCAAGCAATTAAAGATGGATTCACCAAATATACGGCTGTGGCAGGGACCGTATCATTGCGACAAGCTATTGTTGAAAAATTTAAATCTGATAATGGTTTAGATTATATGCTTAATGAAGTGATAGTTGGCGTTGGTGGAAAGCAATGCATTTTCAACCTATGCCTTGCAATTCTAGAAATGGGAGATGAAGTGGTCATTCCTGCTCCTTACTGGGTATCCTATGCTGACATAGTTCAGTTGACTGGCGCTAAGCCAATTATTGTTACGTGTGATATTAGTCAACAGTTTAAAATCACGCCTTCCCAACTCGATGAGAGCATCACTGATGCAACTAAATTAGTTTTTCTGAATTCACCCTCAAACCCTACTGGAGCAGTTTATAGTAAGGATGAATTAAGGTTGCTAGCAGACATATTACTAAAACATCCGCATGTATATATCGGTACAGATGATATTTATGAGCATATTAACCTTGGAGATAATCCGTTTTACAACATCCTTATGGTTGAACCAAAACTCAAAGACCGAGTAATTATCTTAAACGGCGTGTCAAAAGCTTATTCAATGACAGGTTGGAGAATTGGCTTTGCAGCCGGTCCGAAAGAGATCATCTCGGCAATGAGCAAATTGCAATCTCAATCGACATCAAATCCCACATCAATATCTCAAGTAGCCGCAGAAGCAGCCTTAAGGGGAAGTAGAGATTGCATAATACCAATGGTAAAAGCATTCAAAGAAAGGCATGAGTACGTATTAGAAGCCCTTAACGACATTGTTGGGGTAAAATGTATTCCTGCAGAAGGAGCATTCTATGCCTTTTCTGATGCAAACGAAGCAATAGACCAATTGTATGAGTCTCGCAAGATTGATCAAAAAAATGACTTAGCCTTTGCTGACTATTTGTTAGAGAGTCAAGGTGTCGCTGTTGTTCCTGGTTCAGCGTTCGGCCTAGATGGCTATTTCAGAATATCTTTTGCAACCTCAATGGATAATTTAGTTGAGGCAATAAAGAGAATTAAAAAGGCAATAGAAGGTTAAAAAAAAGGTTAGATTAGTTGACCAGAATGTAATTTCTGCTTATCATCTCCCCTACGATTTATTCCCCAATAGCTCAGTTGGTAGAGCAACGGACTGTTAATCCGTGTGTCCCTGGTTCGAGCCCAGGTTGGGGAGCCAAATTAAAAGAACCTCTGCAGACTATGTGGGGGTTTTTTACTATTCATCGCAGGAATTAATTTGGTATAATTCCCGCCAATGAAAAATTCACGATCTAATCAAGACATCACCTTAATAGGTGGAGGGGTTATGAGCCTAACCCTAGCCGTCCTAATGAAAGAAGTTAATCCGAATACTAAAGTCACACTCATTGAAAGGCTTCATGAATGTGGCATGGAAAGCTCCCAAGCGCTTAATAATGCCGGAACAGGACATGCAGGTAATTGTGAGCTTAACTATACCCCTATAAAAAATGGTTCAGTCTATCTTGATAGAGCCATTGAAGTTAATGAGATGTTCGAAACATCGTTACAATTTTGGGCATACCTGGATAAAAAATACCCACAATTCAAACCCAAAAAATTCCTTCGTAAAACTCCCCATATTAGTTTTGTTAAAGGAGAAGCTAATATTGCTTACCTTAAAAAAAGATACGAGGCTATAAGTAAGGAGCCATTATTTGAAGAGATGGAATTCACGACAGATCGAAAAAAAATTAAAGCATGGGCGCCCTTGCTTATTAGCAAAAAAGATGAAGATAGTAGTGCAGCTGCGACGAAAATTGCTCATGGTACAGACGTCAATTTTGGTGAATTAACTAAACAACTATTAGCCCTGCTTATCAAACAACCGAATGTCACAATAATCTTAAACAGTGACGTGAAAACTATCAAACTCAAAAAAAATCACGGATGGGAAATTTATTACAGCAACTTGCTAACCAAGAATAAAACGGTCATGTATGCATCTAATGTATTTATTGGTGCAGGT
>JGI20151J14362_10001361_pt1 | contig 17718 bp, 15 predicted proteins | sample COG_01_FD_14362 | JGI IMG/M metagenome (IMG submission 14362)
CCCCAAGCTGTGCAGCTAAAGCCTGTGTATTGTCTGATCCTTCAAATGTCAGGCATAAAAAAAGGGGGCGTATCAACTGCTCAATCAGATTCTCATGATTCGATTCTAATACTCTCCAGTTTTATCAATATTATCTATTAACGAACAATTCGGATTACAGCAACATCAGGACTATATTTCATAGTTCCACTTTATCAATCAGTTTCTTTATATAGCTTTCTGAATCTTCGACTGGAAATAATATATTCCGAGCATCCATTTCTTCTTTGCTGATTTTAAAATCATCAATTGACCACAGGCTTTCCAAGACAGATGAGTTAGTGTTTGAAACTAAAAAGGCATGCATCTCAATATTTTTATAGGCTGGATTTTTGTCATGCAAGTCTGACTCAATATCTTTAATCGTTTTATAAAATCGAATCTTTGGGTCATTAATACCTAAATTACGTAAGCCTTTCGGATCGATGAAGATGATTTTCTGTTGATCTTCTTTGACTAGCCAAAGAATAAAATCAGGATAAAATCCGCCATCTACAAAGAAACCGACACCATCTCCCTTGCTTTCATTACGCAATAGATATGTGTCATAACTCGCCATAACATCATTTTCTATTGCCTTTTGAATGTCTGATACAAACTGTTGTTCACCTTTATTTAACGGCACTGGGGATACTTCAATCTCTTTATCATGTTGAGCGATCAAAGGCTGGTAAAGGTGCCTTTCACACCAAACAAATTCTAAGCCATTAGTTGCTGTTCCAGCCCATTCGCTCGCTTTATTGTTTTTAACTTTCTCTTGTAAGTTGTCCAGCTGTTTAATCAGCGCCTCATGGCGACCAAGATCAACCGTTACAATATAACTACCATCGGGTGTCTCTTTGCTAACACAAGGTAAAATCCGTTTATCATCTTTTAAGGGCCTATACTCAAGCTTATCTGCTTCCCATTGCCTGCGTCTTAAGCCATAGAAAACTTCACAATATTTTTTAAGCAAACTGATTGCAATATCATGCCAAACTTTAACGCCGTTCAATGCATGAATAGATAGCGCTTCTTTCGGTACATGTAATGTGTACCAATTTGTATTTGCTAAAATTTGTGGTATTTCATCACGGCTTAAGGTCAGACTTGCCCAGCGTTTATCTCTCTTAAATTGTAATAACTCAAAATATAATCTATCAGTATCAAGCATTGCTAAATGAAGTTTTGACAGCTTATCCGTGTTACGGTTTACCTGTATCTGCCCCAGACCATCAGCAGCAAAACCTTTCAACTTTGGATACCAATCCAGTGTTACTTTTACTAGATCAATAAAGTATGCCCTTTCGCTACCCGTTAATTTGTTAGGGGATAATAAAAAAACTTGTTCCGCTAAATTACTAAAGGCACTGCCTTGTTTACCAATCGATCGGCCTTCAACCATTTCTTGCAACCTGATTAAACCAATCGTACCTGGCATTGGCGACATAGGTTTTAATGGCAAGCGATATTCCTGCAAGCCTTCATTAACCAAAATTTCTTCAGCTTCAAGTTCTTTACGGAATTGGGCTATGTAGTCCGCTTTTACACCAAAGATATTCAATGTTTCTAATACAGAAATTTCTTTAGGACGTTCTATGCCTTCTGGTAACTGCATAACGACTTCAGCAGAGCGTTTTAAAGTTTCATTCCAGCCTTTAAGACGTACACCACGACCAAACAACTGGATAATTTGAGCACCTTCACTACTACCAATGTTCATCAGCGTCATATTAGATACACGCCAACTGCTCCAACCTTCAGTGAATTTACGCGAACCTACTAATAGATTCACTTTTGAATTTGGCTTATTAATATCACTAAACAGTGATCCGCTAAAGCGAGCTTCTTGCACTTCAAGTCCATGTTGTTCACACAGCTTAACCAACTTAGTATCGTCACCCACGTTAATAACACCAAATGGTGTATCTGCAACACCACCACGTAATGCTATTTCACCAGCCGCACCAGAGATATTTTCTATGTACAATCGACCACCCGTGGTATGAAATACTCTATCCAACATATCATCGTAAATAGCATCAGCCGTTTCGGTTAGCCCCTTTAAATAATCAAATCGCCCATGCAAAAGGTTTGTGCCACCACTGGCAACTAAACCTTCTTCAAGTAATCTACGTATAGCAGTAATTGTAGCTTCGCGTTTATTGAGGACATTATCTATAAACTTCAAAACTTGAATACTGTCAGATTCTTCTCCCTTTATCCCTTTGGCAGTAACTCTACTGCTAACAAAGATCCATAACGGTGGTTCAATATTGAATGTTTTCCATAAGGCTTGCTTGTCGTCAAACACTCGCCGTTGCTGATAAAAACTTAATAACGAAGCAACCAAATATTTATATTGTTCACTATCATCTAAACTACTTTGCAGGTTCAAAATTTGAGATTGCTTGCCATAGCTGTAATCCCCCCATTTATAACCGAAGTTAAAAGTAGAGGTTAAGCTGCATCCAGTAACTGTCTAGGTGGTATGCCTCCAATTGCCGTATGCGGACGTTCATTATTGTATGTCCAAAGCCACTGCGTTGCCAATAATTGAGCTTGCTCAATGGATTCAAACAGATTTAAATCTAACCATTCATGTCGAGCTGTCCGATTAAATCGTTCGATATACGCATTTTGAGTGGGTTTGCCAGGCTGAATGTAAAGTAACGTTATTTGCTGTTTTATTGTCCAGTCTTTCAGGGTTTGGCTGATATATTCGGGACCGTTATCACAGCGTATAGCTAATGGTTTACCTCGCCATTCGATGATGTGTTCGAGCGAGCGTATAACCCTTACGCTTGGCAATGAAAGATCAACATCAATGCCGAGCCCTTCACGGTTAAAATCATCAATAACATTGAAAGTACGGATGCTACGGCCATCATTTAATTTGTCACTCATAAAATCCATCGACCATACTTGATTGGCAGCATCAGGTACGCTTAAGGCCTCCGGCTTGTCTCTTTTAATGCAACGCCTTGGCTTGATGCGCAAGTTCAATTCCAACTCCCTGTAGATGCGGTATACACGCTTATGGTTCCAGCCGTAGCCTTTGATGTTACGGAGGTATAAAAAACACAGGCCAAAGCCCCAGCGCTTGTGAGTGGTGCTTAACCGCAATAACCAATCGGCTATTTCGGCATTTTCATCAGATAGTTTGGCCTGATAGCGATAACAGGTTTCACTGATAGAAAATACCGCACACGAAATTCTGATATTAGCCTTGTTCTGAAATACTGATCTTTGCGCCATCTCTCGTCTTCGGGATGGCTTTACCACTTTTTTTCAATGGCCTCTCTAGCAATCTCGGCCTTGAGCTTTTCCTCGGTATACATCTTTTTAAGGCGCCGATTTTCATCTTCAAGCTCTTTCATTCGTTTCATCAGTGACGCGTCCATGCCACCAAACTTGGATCGCCATTTATAGAACGTCGCATTACTCATGCCGTGTTCGCGGCATAAGTCTGGCACCAGTGCCCCTGCTTCATTTTGTTTCAAGATCGACAGGATTTGGCTGTCTGTATATCGTGATTTCTTCATAGAAAACTCCTTTATTTCATTATAAGAATTTTCTACTTAAAACTCCCTTGGTTTTTTGGGGGGATTACATAGCCATCTGCATAAAAATGACGGTAAGAATAATCAAATAAGATGGCTTTAGAATATTGTTGACGAATAGCGTCACTCTTCATGGCTGCTTGAGCAAACGTGGCAGAATATTCAAAAGAAAAACCTTTTTCACATAAAGCATTTCTGTGTCTTAAAAACGTTCCATCACCACCAGAAGATGTTCCTCTATGTCCCTCATCTACCAATACTAAATTATTATTGCCAAATGATGCTGTAGAGACCGTTTTATCCTTACCTTCATCTCGAAATTTATTGATGTCGATAACGATTACGGCCTTATCAAACAATGAACCCTGATTTTTAGTAAAAGGTGCCGCCTCAATCCCTGCAATCGCCAGCTCTTGAATATGTTGGCGGGTTAACCCTTCATTGGGTGTAAGCAGGATAATTCTACCTAAATCCTTTTTATTACCATACCGCTCAAGATAATATTGATACTGCAAAATATTGGCATGCATGATCAGCGTTTTACCTGAACCCGTCGCACTCCAATACGCCACCTTGTTTAACTCAAGCCACGGCATGTCTTTCGTATCTAATAGCGTGAGCGGTGTTTCATCTTCATGTGCTAAATTCCATGTCTCGATATGACTATTCAATTCATCTCTCAAGGCTTCAGGCTTTTGAAATAGCCAATCAAGATAAACTTCCGTAAACAGCAACATTAAGTATTGAAAATATTTCCACTCAATCGCTTGTTCACCTGCAATCGCTCTACCGTCATTTAGCTTTTCAGTAAGATGCTTGATATTCCGATCATATTCACGCAATTCATCATCAGAGATACCAGGCAAACCATCCGCTTCAGCCAATAAGCGCGACACAATGGCATGCTCACCTTCACTATTACGAAGTGTCATATCACCTTTTAATTGATAACGATCACGCAGTGCTTCAATTAACGGCACATCTCGATTATCCATTAAAAATCGACCATTGGTTGATTCGAAACCAAATTTGGCAAATAACCACTGAGCAACAATTAATTGGGCACTAAATGGCAAGGTGTTATTCCTTCTTCTTGTTCTACGTTTAGCCATATCAATGCTCTATGCTACTAAACATCAAACGATGGAAGTCTTCTTCAATCAATTTCACGCGAGATTCCATCAAGCCACCTTGGCGGTTTTTAGGAATGGTTATATTGTGATCGCCGTTCACGTATAAAATATCAAATTCATCATCTTGGCTTTCAGTCATTCGCACACTGAGTTTGTCGATTAACACGGCATCTAACACAGCATTATCCATCACCAATCCATTAGCTTCATTAGCTTCATTAGCTTCATTAGCTTCATTAGCTTCATTAGCTTCATTAGCTATAACAGATGGTAAATTACGCCAAACAATTAAAATCTTCTGCCCTTTTCGGTTCGTGCCTGCAACCGTTCTAAACCACCATTTCCCATCAGCTTGGCGTTTAACATCAGCTTGCCAACGACCATGATCAGCTTGTGATAACTCAGCAGTAAAATAGATAGGTGCATTGATATGTTCAACCGTTAAACCCAACAACCAATTAAAGGTTTCCAGTAAATCAACATTAATCAGCTTAGTTTCATCACCTGTAGGATTACGCACTTTTAATTGATAAGCCGTCGGATCAATAAACTTGCTGATATCAAGTAATGAAGCTGAACCTTGAGTTTCAACATCCAGCATATAGTTTAATAAATAGGCTTCGCGTGCAGACTGTTCATCAGAGCTATTTGATGACAATAGATCATCTTGAACTGGTGTACGTTTTAATTGAAGATTGGCTAAGGTATCTTCATAACTTTCAAGTCTTAGATACTTAAAACAATGAGAGATTCCACTCAGATTACCTTCGTTATTTGGTAAAGGCTTACCAGCTTCCCAGTCTTGAGAAAAAACCACTTTCTGAATTCGAGGCTTAATTACAGTGTCAAAATGGACTCCCATTTCAACGAGAATGTATTTACGAATTCCCTCATCATCGCGGTTAAGGTTAATCGTAGCATGAGCTGTTGTACCTGATCCTGCAAAATAATCTAATGTATACTTTCCATCTCTATTTGTATGTTCTAATAAATAGCTAAGTAGCCCTACAGGTTTAGGTCTCGGAAATTCTTCCTTATCGAACCCGAGGTTTACAAATGTTTCTGTTCCTCTTTCACTATTAAATGGCTTTTCATCCCACACACTTGTAGGAAGAACTCTTTCATCATCTCCAAGATAGTCTTTTTCAAACACAGTCCACTGTTTTTTTTGAGGTTGGTACTTGGCTATCAACCTATTGAGATTTTCTTCTGCAGTTCTCTTACCCCACCTCCAACGACCTTTTGTTTCATGTGTTTTCATGGGATAAATTACTATATAACCCTCTCTACTCTCTACTTCATCAATTTCAACTGGATATAAATGTTCTGTTATTTCATTGTATAAAAAGGGATAAGCCATCTTTGCACGATCTGTTGCTAAATCTTTATCTCCCGTTTTTCTAAGATCTATTTCTCTATATTTTCCTAATTCATCCTGTTTCCGATATCGCTTTAAAACCTTCCCTGTTGGAGACCAACCATTACTAACAGCTCCTTCTGTCCCATAAAGCAGCATATTGTCATGAGCTGTTGGAAGATGTTTTTGATCTGACCTACCTTTCGGATTATTTACATTTACTATTGCATTAATAAAACTGAAATTAGATAGGCTATCGTTCAATAGTTTTTGCCCATCATAAAGTTGCCTTTTATCGATACTCATGGCAAAAAAGGCATCATCTTCTTGGGCAAAATTTTGTGCTAATGCTGTGGATGCACTAATCATTGATAACCAACTTGAAGATTTATAGCCATCTTTATACATAAAACCATCACTATCAGTATTGTAGGGAGGATCAATATAAATACATTTCACCATCCCCTTGTAGGACGATTGCATAAGCTGTAACGCTTGAAAATTATCACTATGAATTAATACGCCACCACATTGCTCATCAAGTCCATCAATTTGAGACAATAATCTGGCTTTCAACTTCTCATCAAACAAACCTGTATCAACCATCAAATAGCGATATTTTGATTGTGTTATCCAATCTCCTGCTTTAATTTCTTGATCAAATTGTTCTAAATCAAGCTCAACAAGCTCTTGCCATTGTTTTCGTTGTAATTCATTCGCGGTAATTTCAGCTAATAAATCTGCCTGTTCAGCTAACCGGTCCAAGGTAATGCAGTAGTTTGTCTCGGTAACAAATTTCTTTTTAAGCCAGAGTTTCTTTTGAAAATTTTCCAGTTGAGCAAGGAAGGCGATGATTTTTTCACCAATCGTTCTAATGACTTCAATTTTGGACAATAGGGGTGCAAGCCGAGCAGGGTTGCTTTTCATATTGCTGATATCTTCCCATCGGAACAGTTCATTTTTGATATAAAAATCAAGTTCACGAGTTAGGAATTCACCTAAGTTTTTATGAATGAAATAATCAAAGGTATTTTTCTTGGTGTATAAATTTAGCTGACTCATTAACACGCTATAGTCAGCCAGTTCACCATCTGTTTTTTTATACTTTACTTCTAATAGCTCTCTCCACTCATCAGGTACGCCCCCATTTAAACTAAGTAAGTGTTGTTCGGCAATTTGCTTTAAGTGATCTAAGGTTGGCGGCTTTTTCTTAGCTGCCGCTGTTGCCTTCTCTAATGCATCGTCAGTCCAATCATCAAGATTTGACGCACGGTAATAGAAATAAATATTCAGCTCGTTATCTTTAATTTCCCACGGATTCTCTTGATCTAAGATAAAGACACGTTTGGCATCATCGGCTTCTTTATTGTTATTTTGTGCGCCTGCTTCAGCATCAACTACACGGAAATGAACTCGCATTGGATTTTCTGGCTGCTCGGACTTTAAGCGAAAACAAAAGTCTCGTAATGATTCTGATGATTTGATGTAATACTGATCTTTGTTTGCCCAATGTAGTGTGACTTCTTCGCCACTATAAGGTATGGCATAGGTGCCCTCTTTATAAACACGACGTGAAATAAAATCACCTTCGTCGTAATAACGGCTAAAGAAAGTCAGTAACGCATCATATACTTCACCTTCTTCACGATCTGTATCGACTGATTGTGAGTATTGCGCTTCTAATTCCCGTACTTTTGGAGATTGTGATGCATCAAACCCTGCATCTTCAGCTGCTTTTTTTGCTTTTACCAATTCTTGTTGTATTACCACCTTATCTTGTGATTCAAAATCACTAAATGCAGTGTTTACAACCTTTGGTAAGTCTTTCTCAATAAAACGATTTATATCGTCTTTTCGAGCATGCATGATGCGATAAATACCAAAATCCAGCTCAGGTTGATTGAGCTGAAAAAGCTCCTTCAATAAGCTTGTGAATTTAGTGAGTTTGCTGTTTTTGATAGCCATGCCTTACTTCCATTATTTTTTAGTTATTTACTTGAGCTGAAGATGGTGTTGAGCTTCCTTTTTCGTTGCTCTATCAGCGCCACTATTTTTTTAATCTGATCATTTTCGCCATGCTGTTTCTGAAATTCAGATTCCAAACTAACTGCTTGATAAGACAATTCATCAGCCATTGTTATACATCTATGTCGAACCAATTTTAGATTTATGCTAATATCTTTTGAAAACTGTTCCCAGCGTCTTGCAATTATCCAGTCAGGACGATCTTCACCACCAATTTTCATTGCCATTTTTTGAGCAAGGTTGGGATAAATCGCTGTACTCATAAGGTCATAAAATGGTGCTAACTTCGGTCCTGCTGACGTCAGCATTAATGAAACATTTTTGCCGTGAGCATCTGCATTGCCAATCAAGACATTGAATATCACCCAATTCAATAATTCTGGTAAATCCTTGGCAGGTTGAATGCTATGATTTCGTACTAATTCAAAACACGCCTTTAGGCTTGGCCCACCTTCTTTTTCATACTTGTTATTAGGAGGAATTGCCATTGCCTGACAAAAGTCTTCTTGGGGCAAGCGTATTAAATCACCATGCTCATCACGAATACGGTCATAACGTGTGACGAGATATAACGGCACTGCTTTATGTAAAAGCTGCGTTTCAGGCACATTTAAATTTATTTTATCAGCCAATTGCATACAGAAATACTCATTCTCGACTGTATTAGGATAATGCGGCATTGGCGGTTTTAAAATATGACTACTTGCCGCCACTCCCCTTGGTATGTTGACCGTATTACCATCGTAAAAAACGGGCAGTTTATTTTGTGCGCCTGCAAGCGATAACCTTATACCTTGTTCACCCACCATCATTGGCTGTACCGGCAAATCAGCAATCAATTGGTTTAATGCATTATCATTAAGTTTTTTATAACCCTTATGCGTTGGAAGTACTGTTCCTTCGAGAAACAAACTCACAGCACCCGCACACTCTCCCCCAATAGCTTCTAATAGCGCAAAATCATTCTTTTCTGACAAGCCTAAGCTTTTCGCTATGAGGTGCCTTATTTCTGCTTCGGGCAGTAAATTAGCAAAAAATGGTTGTGCAAGTGCGTCATGGTATGGCTCAAGACGTACGGGCAAACTTAACGATAACGGCTGTGACTTATGTGCTGCCACCCAATCAGCATGATATTCAAATACAAAACGTCGCTCATCATCTAAGTATAGTTTTCCTACACGTTCTGCTGATAAATACACATCAAGTACTTGGCTCACGATGATTTACCTGATGTTTCAATAGTGAAGTCTGAGTGTGTCCAGCCTCGTGGCTGAATAGCTAATTCCAAGCCCAAACTATTAAGCACTTGTAGGACTTTACCCATTTCAACCGTTGGTTTACCATTTTCCAAATCAGAAATAAATCGCACACCGACGCCACATAACGACGCAAACTCAACTTGTGTCGCACCTTGTGATTTTCGTTGCTGACGAATGACATCACCCAATGATTTAGTGTTTAATATTTTCCCGCTCGGTAACGTTTTCATTTTTTAGAGACCTTTTCCAAGAAATATTCCCGTTCGGTAAATATACACAGCAAACTGGCCAAACACAACGATAATATTCCCGATAGGGAATATTTAACCTAAAACCCATCGTATTTTAAACAATGGATGAATGATTGTTTTCTGCTTTAATCGTTTTTCCAACGCTTCTATTAGTTGATCACGTTTAGCTTCTATCTCATCTTCAACATCAAAGATATCTTGTCTCTGACGACGTTGCTGACGCTCTAATGCCCTCAGTTCCTTCAGTAGATGCTCTTGTTCCTCCATTGTCTCGGCAAGGCGACTACGGCGCTTACAATCTCGTATCTTATCTTTTGTATCAACTAATACCTGCTCACTTGAATAAATTTGATCTTCAGCCCATTGTTCAAGCTTATCTCGCTCACGCTGGAAATATTGATCATTTTCTTCTAATGCTTGATTAAGCGTTATGCTGATATGACGATTTACGATTTCTTTTAGTTTTCCTGGTGCTTCAATCTCAGCCCTATTGTTGCTCGTAGCTGAAAGTGAAAATAATCGCTCACACGCCTCATGATCAAGGATCTGCTCATCGTCGGTCAACGCACTAAAAACAAGATGTTCTTCAACTTCAAAACTGTGTAGTTCCAATAAATTAAGTTCAAGCCAGCCTGACTTACTACTTAAATTTTCTAATACAGATATTTTTACGTCATTTTGAGTTAAGTTAAACCTAACTTCCGACACAGGTGTGTCTATACGTCGCCCTGTATCTATAACGTATTCACCCAATGGATGGCTTAAACGATAGAGATGAGCATACTCTGGAATATCCTCACCTTTACGTATTAGTGAATAATTCCCTATGTGTATATCTTCATTGGGTGCTTTTTTTAGGTCAAAAGAAAGCTGCTCATTATTAAAAACGGCTTTGTCTTTTAGAATAAACGATGTTAACAGCCAAAATAATCGTGAAATACGATCTAAAGTTATCTCAGCCCTTTGTCGCTGTATTTTTAACAGATCATGAATTTCACCATCAAAATGCTCCAGCAGTTTTTCTTCTGTCTCTCGCATTTTCTGTTCGATGCTTTCACCCATTTCATTTTGTAAAATTTGGAAAGCATGCTCAATTTCGTGTGGTGTTCGGCAGGTATCGTAAATAGCTGCAATACGGCGTTCAAAATCAACACCTGATTCTATTCTTCCTAAAATTTCATCTGATGCGCCAAACACACCATCAAACAGGTGAAATTTGTCTGATAACAACTCTAAAACACGTCGATCTGCTTGGTTCTGCTTATTCAGGAAATTAATAACAACAACATCAAATTTCTGACCATATCGATGACAACGACCTATGCGCTGTTCCACTCTCTGAGGATTCCATGGCAGGTCATAGTTTATAACTAGGGAACAAAATTGAAGGTTGACACCCTCAGCCGCAGCTTCAGTTGCAATCAATATTTCACCACGGTCTCTAAAGTGATCAATGATCGCTGTTCGACGATCAACGGCTGGACTGCCAGTAATACGGTCACCGCCGACATTGTCTTTTAACCAACGCTGATAAATACCTGTTAGCTGAGCATTATTATTAGTGCCACTGAAAGTAACGACCTTACCTGCATGACTGTGGTTTTCGAGAAATCTGGATAAATAATCTTGTGTGCGCCGTGATTCTGTAAATATAACTACTTTACGTGGTGCGCCCATTTCAGCCATATTATCAAAACCAACATTCAGTGCTTTTAATAAGGCGTGAGACTTTTCATCTTCATTAATACTATGAGCAAGAATTAGATATTGTTCTAATTCAGCTATTTCACCACGTAGTTTGACTTTATCAATGTCAATGGCAGCAGTAGATTCTGCTTCATCAATTTCACCTTCAAGTTCTTCTTCATCTAACTCAGCTTCGTTGACCAGCTTATCGAACCAATCATCTTCTATCGTTTGCTCTTGTTCTAACTTTTTTAGGCGATCTAATATCGCTTCTAATGTCGCTGTTACTGCCGGTGTTGAAGAAGCCAACAATTTACGCAGGACCAAGCCAATTAGATGCCTGTGCCTTGCTGGGAAACCATATGACTCTTCACGTTGTAAGTAACCTGACACAAGATCATAGAGCCGCTGTTCCTCGGGACTCGGTTCAAAAGGTATTGTGATTGGTTTACGCTGTGTGTATTTAATATATTCAAGTACATTTCGCCTTAATGTACGTTTTGTAAACTCAGCTAATCTTTGCCTAAGTGATGCCGCATCTCCTTCTCCTTTCATATATAAGGAACGGAAACTCACAGCATCACCAAAAAGATGTTCATCGATGATTGTCGATAAACCATACAGTTCAATCAAAGAGTTTTGTAGCGGTGTAGCTGTTAGTAATAGCTTACGAGACCCAGCTAACGATTTTTTGATACTCTGACCAGTTTGATGACTTTCTCTATGCGCATTACGTAATTTATGTGCTTCATCAATGACAACTAAATCCCACGGGATTGCTCTAAGCTCCTTTTCCATAGTGACAGCGAAGTTGTATGAAATGATGGAAATAGTGTTTTGATCTAAGGGGTTATAGATCCCACTTTTTTTTAAATTTTTTACTGTTTTTGAATCTAACACTTGAGTCGGTAAATGGAATTTCTCTGCCAACTCCAACGCCCACTGTTTACGTAGTGCAGCAGGACAAATAACAAGTAATCTTCGACGACGCTCGGCCCAGTATTGACACAACACTAATGCTGCTTCGATGGTTTTCCCTAAACCAACCTCATCTGCGAGTAACACCCCTTTGGCTAAGGGGTTATTTAGTGCAAATAATGCTGCATCAATCTGGTGAGGATTGAGATCAACACTGGCATCAAATAACGATTGAGATATTCGGTCTACATCTCCACCACGTCGACGACGTGTCAGTTCCCAAGCAAAATATTTAGCATGGTACTGTGTCATTCCATTCATCATTAAAATTCCTTTTTACCAAAAACAATCAATCAAAATCTATAATCCAAAGGCATACCATTTAAAACCATAATCATCATCATGACCATCCTTAAATTACTGACTGAAGTTTTACGCTCAGCCAGACATAAGAAATGAGTTGGATTATTCTTTAATCAATTTCATGAAAGTTTTATATTTAATCCCTTTTGCCTCGACAGCCACTTATGAACAACCAACTGAATACGCCCAATACCAAGGGTTTAACCTATTTAGCACCTGAGTCTATAATTGCCCATGTCTTCATAGATCTTTGCAGCGTTGTAGCAGTGGCAGCAACTCTCTGATTCACTATATCAACGTGTATAGCAGCGAATATTTTATTTCTTTGATTCTTCAGGCAAGTAACCACTGATGCAGCTTTTACCCTTACCTCGATGTATACAATAAAACCGTTCAGATAGAGAGTCTGGTTCTGTATCTTTCTCAACATTAGGGTTAACTGGCATTGAGTGGTAACGCTTTAACTGCCTAGCATTCTTTACTTTGTTACGGCCTAAAAAGTAGCCTATAAACAGTGCTAAGGTGATTAATAAAATAATGGAGTTGATCATTTCTTCATATTATTCGCACGGAGTAAATGCAGTCAAGCAAGGACTCATTACCCACGACGAAAAGCAAAGCCATGACTGGTTGAAACGTGAATTAGCGCTATCATTGCATTCGTTGAGAGGTTCCATAGCCAAGGCTCAATTAACTGGCGTTACACAAGGTTATTTACAGTTTCCAAGCAGGTTCAACTTTGACAGTTACCTACCCCTAATCTTACCCTCTTCATGGGGTTTGTTTATATGCTCCAATGCCAATGTGGGCTAGTTAGCCCTCGCGCGCGTACTGCTATGAAAACCCTCTCGAAGACATAGCTGACTCCTGCAAAAAACTTAACATTAGTTAACCTTTCATGGGGTTCATTTACGCCAGCCTTTCTTAAAGCCATTTTGAGCTGAGTGTTTTTTACCGTCTACCGTTCTCGGCCCGGTGGATAAACCACCATGTAATTTACACCGACCATTTGAATAAATAGCTTTAATCTTACAAGGCTGGCCTGTCGCTTTTGTTCTAGCCTCACAGCGTAGGTCTTTTAGGTCATCAGGCATTGGAGTATATCTTGGCGGATATTGACTCTTATAACCATCATCACACCATTGCTTAAACGCTTCTTCCCTTTGTTTGTTGTACGCCTTAAAGCGCTTTCGTTTATTGTCCATTTACTTAATTCCATAATGGGGGTAATCATGGGGCTTTCATGGGGTTTGCTTCATAAGTTAAAAAGCCCTTTGTTAACATTAACCGTTCAAGGTATTCAAAATGCCTGACTTAGCTATTTTGGCTTATATAACGTCTATTTCTGAACACTTAAAAGGAGTAATGAGAGATTGAAGCCCCTATGGTGGCTTTAGGCGGCTGGCCGAAAAGTCGTTAGCCTGCTTTGCTTTGTAGCCTTTACCTCTCTGCTTAGCCATGTAGCTAAGTCGCATGAATGCTTCTTGGTAGGTTTCCGTATCGGTGCGAGTCAATTTGTAGTAACCGTATTCAGGCCGAAAGGGTTTAGGTTGACCCCATCCCATCCATATATCATCAATCAAGCTATAAACGTTTGCCGGGTGGCTTACCTTGTTGGCGTTTAACATTATCGCTAGGTGGTAATGCTGTTGTTTAGCCTTCTCTATTTCCCGCACCCAAATGAAGCCCACGCGCTTTAAGTCATATTGACGGCATAACCGCTTTCTTAATTTGCGGATGAACTTTGATAGTAGGGTGTTTTTATCTTCATAGTGATTGACGTGTAAATCTAGCCTAATAACAATAACGCGGCTATGGTGTGACAACATCGCGTCTAACTGGCTTTTAGTTTGCTCCAGTATTTCCACATAGCATCCTTGCTTAGCTGTCACGTTAATGTCTAGCTGTTGGTTGTTGAGGTTAATACAACTCGACTTAATCACGCGCTTAATGGCTTGTTTGAACCGCCGTCACTTCCTTGTACTTTGGCAGTTAATAAAGAGCAGGATAAGAAATAGATATTATACAATACCGCCCTAATTCCTAATCTTTGCTTTCTCTTTGTCCCTTGTTCGGTATGGGCTGTGGAAGATTTCACATAATAAAAATAGGGGTACAATCTTAGAGATGAAAACAAGGGTGTTTTACCCACCTTTAGACGGCTGTTTTTTAGTTGAATTAGCCGCGTTTGCGGCTTCATCAATTTGTCGGTATTATTAAACGGCATTAGATAAGCTCCTTTCGGTTTGGTCGCTGGCTGGGGCTTTTTCTTTGCTTATTACTTCGCCTTTTATTGTCATTGCTCTAACGGTGTATAGCGGACAGGTCAAGCTGGTGCAATTTTCAACCTGAAAACGCCAAGAACCACCTCCTATAGGGTCATAGATACATTCACAACACTTCGCATCTATTCGCCCCCTTAATTTGCCCTTTTTAAGCAAACGTGAAATAGTCTTACTCTTTACGTCAGCATAATTAATGTTCGTCATTATTCTTCCTCCTTTTTACAAAATCACTGTAGTTTCTTAATGAAAGTACTGAAGAACCTGAACATCACCCGCATATCACATGCGATAACGACTATCTGTGCCCAATATTCCATATTGGTAGCCATCAGCATTACGCGGACAATGAACAGATTACAGTCCGCGTTTTTCGCTTAGGCAGTTGGTGAATGTCGGTATGTGAACCAGATAGTTTCTGGCAGTGACTTTAACAAAAGCTTTTTTAAAGCCGTTATATTCACGTTGTTTAAAAATCCAGCTGAGTTCTGAATCTGTTATTGGACACATAGGAGATGCGCCAAAGTCTTTTTTTGAAATGTACTCTTCAATTGAAGAGGCGTTTAAGTTAGTTTCTTGTTTGGTGTCGCTCATTAGTGCCCTCACTGTTAGTTTGTGAGTGCAACGATACTCTTTAGAAAATCACCATTTCGGTGAAGAAAATTTACTTACTGGTATCTAAAATTTACTACGCTGTTTTATTCAACCACTCCCGTATCAATTTTTCGATACTTTCACTCTTTAAGGGTGGTTCACCATCTTCATTCCAAAAGAGGAGCGCTTTTTCTTCAATCAAGATTCGAACCTTTGTAGCTTCAATTTTTCCTTGTTTGTTTTTAGATTGGCTAGGATATCTGGCGATGACTGACATAGCAGCACCTAAAATTTGCTCTCTATTAACAGCATGCCTATCTTGATGTTTAGTAATCGGCTTACGTCTCTTAAGCACCTGCTCAAGCTCATCTATTTGATTCTTTAAATGCTTATTCTGATATTTAAGTTGTTCTTTATCACGGTCACTCTTTTCCCACTCATGGTGCGGTTCATGCAAATAATCAACTATACATTCAGCATAATTATCCACCGCGTATTCCATTTCATGGAAAAACTTTTGCGTTTCTTCTTCAAAGTGAAAACTTGGTTCGCCACGTTCCAAATCTCTAGCTTCCATCCACTTATCCAGCTCATCCCTATGAACAAAAGTATCTTCTGGCTTAATCTCGCCTTCAAACGTCCTCCCCACATAAAGCGTATTAAGCTCACCTTTTTCAATACTCAAGCATACTTGTTGACACACATAAGCCTGCAGATTCTTCCAAAAAAATTTATTCTCAGACCTACTAAGAAAGTCTTTTCCATCATCGAAAATTGAAACGTCTAATTTAATACTTTCTGGTATTTTACGTTCTACAGATATTTCCTGAGCAATAATAAGACATTCATCCCATAAATTTAAAAAAGCAATTTCTCGTAATTTTCTATAAAGCGCATCGCTAATATAGCTATTCATAAAAACTCCTTCTTATGCCTCCTTACTTAAATAAACAACCAGGCGTAGAAGGTGTCCGCTTTTCGCCCCGTCAGGCTAGGTTGGCTAATTCATATTAAACTGTGATTATTTTACTCATCGTATCATTCAATACTAACGACTTATGCTCAGTACACAAGTGAGTATACCTGTCAGTACTAGCTAGCGACTTATGCCCAAGGATCTCAGCTATCTCTTTGAGCGTTCGTCCATCCCTTGCCAACGTACTTGCTGTGTCATGTCGCATATCATGCCACCTGAAATTCTGAATATCAGCAACCTTTAAGCAATTCGCCCACTGTTTTTTATAATCAAACGGTGTTTCAGGATTGGTAGTAGATGGAAACAGTAAACCGTTGCCTATTTCACGATATTTCTTAATCTCACCCATGATTACATCAGGGATAGGCGTATGCCTTGATGTGCCATTTTTCGTGTCAGAGAGCAACGCTAAGCCACGTTCATAGTCAATATCACCCCAATGTAGCTTTTCTAACTCACCCTTGCGCATACCTGTTGTAAGCGCCAGCAACACCTTTAAATAGAACTTGCCGCCGATAGTCTTGGCTGCTTTTAACAAACGAGGCTTTTCATCATCTGATAAATAACGGACACGCTTGTTATTCACCTTAAGTGAACGGACTTCCTTGCATGGGTTTCTATTAATGTACTGCTCAGAAATATCAGACTCCTCTTGCTGAAGAGTCGCGTAGTCCAGAATTGATGACAGAACGGCCAGATGTTTATTGTATGTTGCCGCCGCTTTGGACTTCTTACCCTTTAACAGCTCTCGAATAAGCTCAGGTGTTATTTCAGATATGAGCGTGTCACGCAGTTGATTCTCCCACCATAGAACTAACCTAGCCCTATCGTGGTCTTTCCCTGCCCACCACGTCATGTACTCATCAGCCAGTGTGCTGAAGGTGACTGTACAAGGTGATAAACCTTTCGCTTCATACTCTTGATATTCAAGCACAAGACGATTACCCCATAGGCGAGCATCTGACTTACGGCGAAAGGTTTTTGTTTTGAGAGCTTTACCTGATTTGGTAAAGATAGTGCGATAACGAATATCGCTGTTTTTTAATGTGATTTTTCTGATATGAAAATTAAGCATCTGTACACCCTCTATTAATAGAGAAAAATAAGACTACTGTAGTATTCACTGTAGTCGGCTATTTAGTACACAGTTACTAGAAACTTAAATCCTTTTAAGTCTTTGTTTCTAAAACAAAAATATGGTGGGTCGTGCGCGATTCGAACGCGCGACCATCGCATTAAAAGTGCGGTGCTCTACCGGCTGAGCTAACGACCCTCCAAGAGCGGGGAATGATA
>JGI20151J14362_10001368_pt1 | contig 17674 bp, 18 predicted proteins | sample COG_01_FD_14362 | JGI IMG/M metagenome (IMG submission 14362)
TAGATTGTAAACTTAATACTGGGATTTTAGTGGTTCCTCTAGGAAGAGTAACTAATTTAGAAATCATAGTATTATTTTCATTAGGAATAGCTTCAATCAATGGTAAATTTTCAATCGCTTCACCATAATAAGCTGATCCATCTGGGTGATTTTCATTATATAATGTATAATCAATCTCATCATCTGCTAAAGCAAATTGAGTAATATTGAAAGAACCATCCTGACGTGATAAAAGTTCACGGCCTTTTTTGGTTAATATAGCGTCTACAATAACGCTTGAATTGTCTAAATATCCCATTTAAATTTTATTTTGTTTATAAATATATATTATCTAAGGTTTCTGTTAGATTNATTTAATTTTATTAAGTTNGATGTATCNCCTCCAACATTTATACCTGCTCTAGTGAGAAAATATAATAAGTTATCCTTTATAAAAGGGTGTAAATTTTCAGGTATTACAATAAATTCTTTATTTCCTATTTCCTCGGGTAATTGATCAATTTTATTTAATTCAACCAATAAAGAAGGATTTTCATCGTTTAATTTACTTATTATATAACTTCCACTAGTAAAAATAGGAGGTGTTTCTGAAGTATTAAATTCACTTACACCTGAATATTGATTTGAAACATAATCTTGGTTAAAAGAATATCTATTACTTACTTCAAAATAAGGAGGATTATTAGAAGAAAAATGGTTAGTAATTTCACCAGTTGATAATTCTGCTAAATTATTAGTAATTTTTGCCCCACCTGAATTATCATAGCTACCTGTAAGTTTTGTTCTTATAGTATAGTCATCATTAGATACCCCTAAATCAACCACAGAATTACTATGGGGTCGAAAAGTTATAAAAAATCTCTTATCCCCAACCCATGANGCATTATNTTTATAACTAAAAGCAGAATNTATAAANNNTTGNAATTGACTTNTTCCTAATANTTCAGTTGGTGTTTGAGTTTGTGGTGTAGTTCCCATTAGTAATTAAATTTTATGGAGTAGCAGGACCTCCGGATGGATTAGAACCACCTGCCCATGCAGGAGGGGTTGAAATTAATGAGCCCGTAAAAAACTTATCTATTATTAATTGTTGATTATATATAGTAAATTCAGCTCCTAAATCATTTTGAGTACTAGAAGTAGCATAAAATAATTGATTAGATCCTGAATACCTTACACCATATCCTGAACCCTTATTATCTGTATCATATCTTTCTACTAATAACATTTTTTGGAGTTGACCAGAATTATTAAATATATTATAAGAAGATTTTAAATTATCATTTATAGTTTCATCAAAAAGTTTAATTTCAGCTTCGGAATTAATTGGGAAATCATGATAAAAAGATCTATAAAATCCTTTCTTTTTAGTATTTTTTTTATTATCTCCTCTAATACTATGTTTAGTAATACTTAAATCATCATTAATTGTAAGGTACTCATGCATAGTAACATATGAAAACCCTTCAAAGTGGGTTAAAGTACCATCATTAATACTACCACTGTTCATTCCTACTATTCTACTTCCAAGATAAATGTTTCTTGTATATTTTTGTATTATAGGGGTTCTATTATTATTACCTACATCATTCCTCGTAGCTAAGTTTACTTGAGATGCTTGTAATTGTCTACCATCATAACGAGATGAATTCCAAGCTTTAGTTGATAAAACTGAGTCATTAAATTCAAATAAATCAGATTTTGTTATTCCTAAGTGGGCTTTAACAGATAACTCATAAAATCTAACATCATTATTATCGCCAGCGACACCACTGTCAAAATTATCCCAATAAATTTTTATAGATTGGAGACTAGAAACATAAGAAGATAAAGAAATAGTGTTTTTAACTGCTGGTGATACACTACTAACCGGTCCTCCTGTTGCAGTTCTTGCAACCCAAGAAATTTCTCCAGTATCATCAGATAAACCTTCATTAATTTGAATACGCCCTGATAATACGGTTCCTGACCAAAAATTTATTTCGTTTACAAATTTAATATTTGTATTAGAATTAAAGGTAATAGTTGTAGTACATGCAGTTTCATTATTATCTATAGCATAAAAATCAGAAGGTGGAGATGGGGCGGAAGTTCCTCCATCAAATATTGTAGATACATCATTATAAGTAGTATTTAAATCTTCTGAATTAACAATAGTAATATTGCTATTATCATATTGAGATGCAAGATCAGGAATATAAGGAGAATTAAGAATTTGAGTATGGTTAAATGAAGACATGTTTTTTTATCTTAATATGTAATATCTACTTTTTCTACTGGTTTGAGCTACATTTTCAACTGCATTACTATAACTGCCATCATCAATGTAATCTACAACATCAATAAATACATCATGAACTGTTTCATTTGTAGAAGTTATAGATCCTGAAGGTGAATATTCAGCTAAATGTTCAGTTAATTGTTCATAATCAACATTTGTACCAACAACTTTTGCCCTCTCCAAATAATGTGGCTCAATAACTAAACCAGTTTTTAAATTGACTTTTGCAGGGACAAATTCCTTAATCATTTTAAATAAAGTATGATCAAAGAATTGTATGGTTCTTATGTAGTCACCTATTCCTAATTTTTTACTTAATTTTTGGGTATATATATCTCTAATAGTTTTTAAATCAGGATAACTACCAGATGTATAGTGTTTAGGATCTCCAATATAATCATCTAATCTAAATCCACCTAAAGTATATATTATATCTTCATTAACTTCAAAAGTTGGAGAGAAAAATACACCTACATCTGAATAATCTAATGGTTGTCTATCTTGTGGTGATGTTTCAACTGAAATAAATGGATCTAAGAAATTATCATCAAAGGTACCATTATCGATTCTAACTTTATCTGAAACCATAGCTGAACCTACAGTGTCTGGTGTAGTGAGGTGGTGGGTTTCTTCTATAAACACGGTAGAAGTACCTGTCGAAACTATTACGGAGCCTATGGGATTAGGAGCATCATTATAACCTATACCACTATAAGGATAATCCCTATTATTAGAGCCTAATGAGACTCTTTGAAATAAAGCTTCGTAACTTGAGCTTATTGTATTACCATTATAATTAAAAGGTGATAATGATTGAGCAACTATAGTATCTTTAGTTAACTTTTCTGTCCATGTTCTATATTCTTGTACGCTACCAGTAAATGGATTTATTAAATTACCCAAAGAAGTATGTGCTCCTATCCCAACAGCACTTGCTAGGGTTAAAAAAGTATCTGTGGATCCCATATCTGTAAAAAAATTAGGTACTTTCATACTACAGGATAAAACATAAGTGTTTTTATTAAAAGTAGTATTAGTTGCAAATGCTTCAACTGTGTTACCTTCTGTAGATCCACTATTTAATCTTACTGATAGATTCCAAATATTCTCATTATACATAGGTCCTAGTAAACTACTTGAAACAATTTTAATTCTTTCTGCTGAGGAATCAGCTAATGAACCAGATGCTATTACTAAATGAGCAAAAGAAGCAGAATTAAATTTAGAATTATCTATACTTTGAGATATGCCAATTACTATATCGTTAGCACTACCGCCGGCTAACTCCGTGCCGGTACCGGGGCTTATTGACATTATATCAAAAGCAGTAGTAGAACCCTTTGTAGGCAAAAATCTTGATTGAATGGTTTTAGTTGTATTTGGAATTAGACTATCTGCTAATACTGCACTCCCAAGTCCGGGGCTAAGCATTTTGCTTTCTTTCTGATAGCTAAATGTTCTAAATCCTGTTTTGTCTACTAAGGGACCACCATACTCTTTAACATGTAATACAGTTTCAGGGATACCATAACAAGCAATTAATGCTTTTAATCCACGTTCAGTACCTTTAGTTTTTAAAAGGTATGATGAATTATGATATAATCGTTTCCAGATTTCTTTAGCAATGTCACCTTTNGGAATTGATCCCCCATTAGATGCTGATATCATAGTAGCAGTATCATCGGTTCCAAATTGGAAGGTACCTGTACCATCATCACCAATTAAATATTCATATAATGATGAATTTGAAAATTGATCATATGCACTAATTCCTCTTGAAGTAAGTTGGTTTAATACTAAATCTTTAGATATACCATCTTTTAATCCACTATACGCTTCATTAATATCTGTGATACTATCCATATATGCCCAAATACCATCAAAATGTTGGGCTATCATTTCAACAAATAAAGTATATTTGTCATTTTGAGTATTATCTTGAATGTGAGGAGGGATTGTACTAACTAAATTGTATTGGTTACAATCATCAAATTTAGAAGCACTAAGCATTTGCCCACCATAATATTCATCTTCATAACTGTCTATAGGAGCACCAAACCAAGAAACGGCTGCTGCTGAATTAACTTTAGAATTAACAAATGGTTTTGAATCATTAGTTTTAGGCCAAGCAAACGCCCCTGATTCATAATAAAGGTATCTTTCATAATAGTCAAAACCTTGTATTAATTTATTTTGTTTATTTCCTAATATAGTTTTATTTTCAGTAACAAAATTTGAACTAGTTATATTACCTGTAATATTGTCTAATTTAGCGATAGAACCAGAATATTGTTCTAATAATTCTAATTTATATTTAAAGTTGCGTAACCTTTCAGTAGCAGAACTAAAGTGAATAAAATTTTCAAAATGGTAACCTGAAGGGGTATCTACATTATCAAACTCTAAATCTATTTGTACACTACTACCACTTAATAATCCTTGAATNTTATTAAAACTTGAACTAGTAGCCCCATTATTTAATATTTGATCAAATGTTTTATACCCACTAGGAACAGTAAATATATCTTCATTAGATAAGGTAAAATTAGGAGGTCCAATATCAATACCAAAACTAGTTCCTGTTTGGGTGTTAGCCATTTGAGTAGTGACTTCGAAAGGATTAATTACCTCTTCAAATATCCTAAAACGACTATTAATCCCTAAATTATTAGGAAGGGGGTTATATAATTTAATTAAACCTGTGTTGTCTTTATCTAATAAAGCATTTAAAGCTAATAATACTGTTCCCCTCCCAAATGTAAGATTTATATCTTTTATAAAATTTGATTGGTTTAATATTCTAGATAAGTCATTTATAGCATTAGAAAAACTTTCTTGGTTTAAAGTATCAGATTTAATTCTAATTTCTCTCCTAGAAGGTGAAATTTCTGAAATATAAAATAATTTATTAAGACCTTTAGTTAAAATTCTTCGTTGAAAAGAAAAATTCATTACATATTTACCTGAATTATAACCATAATCTTGTAAAACTTGTTCAAAATCTATATCAATAGATGTTATTTTATTATTATCTGAGGTTGTTCCTGGTGTATTATAATATGGTGTATAATCATTAAAAAATTCATCTACAAGTAAAATTTTGCCATTTTGATCAAAAATAGTTAATTCTATAGAATCATTACTTTGCCCAAAACTTCTAATTAAAGTTTTACTTGAAAGTTGATTTATATCCTGATCATTTATACTTTCTATAGTTTGTGTTTCTATAATNGCCATATNTTAATTTTAAATTTGTGGTCCTTCTCCAGCTATTTCACCAATTCCTGAAGCTATATTGGTTCTTGTATCATTTAATACTATAAAACAACCTGCACGTTGGTTGTTATTACCTGTAACATCTTCTATAGCATCTTTCCATGCGTTATAACTACGAGTAGCGCCTCCAATGACATCATTATATGCTTGGTTTAATTCATCTTCAACTTTATTTAAATTATTACCCGATATATTGAGGTCATTTACTTCATTTGCAGAAATTCCTCTTAGGTTGGTTTTTAATGCGCCTAATGAAATTAATGGATTTGTTGTGTAATTAGTACCATACTTACCCTCATATTGAGATTGAGCGGCGGCTTCTGCGGCGTCTTCTGCGGCGTCTGCGGCTTCTTCTTCTTGGGCAGCTATTTGTAATGTTGATAATTCTCCCTGAATTGTTAATAATTGTTGGTTTAAAGATTCTATTTCTAAATCCCTTGCATCTATTATAGATTGTAAAGGACTTACGTAATTATCTAGATAATCTAAACTAGTTTGTACTATTGTAGTATGTGAATTTTCCCCCTCTTTAGGTATGTCAAAAAATAATTCATTATATAAGTCAAAAAATTGTTGGGTATTAACATTTGGGGTATTTGAAGTTAATTCATTAAACCCTAAATCTATTTTATCTCTAAATTCCTTTAATGAATATACTACTTTATTAAAATTAATATCCCCCTCATATTTATCTGGAATTGGATTTTCTTCGTCCTGGATAATGATGGGGGTTTCGGGTACAGGACTTACTTGGGGCCTTCCCTTACTTATTTGAGTATTTCCATACCTAGATGATTTTGGTTGGGGTGCAGCAGCCATTATGATTTAGTTATTTTAAAGTAATAATCTTCATCATACACTCTTACACCATCATTATTTTCATGTTTAAATAAAAGTTTATAATATCTTTCTTCTTGTAACCCATTCATATATAATTTGAAAAACATACCTTCAGAATCAGCACTTAGTTTAGTTGTATCACTAAAAGGTATAACTGTTTCTTCTGTAGCGTAATCAACTAGGGAATAAAAAGATTTACTAGTAAAATACTTTACATCTAAATAATTTGATGAAGTAACAAATTTACGTGTAGGATATAATTCTCTAACATTAAGTCTAAATTTAGGGTCTTCTATTGTTTTAAATTCTCCTTTATTATTTCTTAAAGTAACATATATTTCACCTGTTTTTAATATTTTATCAGAAATAGCTGAATCAGTGTCATAAGAGGAATCATCCCATGATATATCTAAATAAGGGGGATATATAGTATGGGTATCCATTGAAAAGAAATTTAATTCTCCATCATTTATAGCTGTAAATTCTTGTGATCCTGAACGTTTTATTATAAATCCATTATTAGTGATTCCATTAGGATAAGTAGCAGCATTATTACTAGCACTATAATGTTTTAAAACTGGAGATGTAATATCTAATGATATATCTAATTCATCATTATAACCATAACTTCTACTTATTTCAAATCCTGATCCTGTATACCAAATTCCACCTCCAGGGGCATTACTAGTAAAACTTCCTGTTACTCCTGTAGGGAGACTACTAGTATTCCAAAGAGTTCCTATAGAATTATATTTGAGTGCATCTTCACTTCCATCACGATATTTCCATGAAGCCCCATCGGTAATTTTGGGTTCATTACTTAATCTACCAGTACCATTTATCCAACTTTCTGCTAAGGGGAAAATTTCTAAATGTTGATCTATACTTAGTTCTCTATGTTCAGTTTGTAATAATTTTATACTAGCAGTAATAATGGTTTTATCTTGAACTATATTATTTATAACACTATCTACTTCAGTGTTTTTAAATTGAATTAATATTCTACTAGGATAATAATTATTGTCTGTAAAGGATTGTTCATCTCTTAAAGTTAATATTTCATCAATGCCCGTGTTAGTAGATTGGTGGGTTGGATGAGAATGTATTGTAGTATCCTTTTCGGGAAAAATAAAGTAATGTGCCATTGTTATCTAGTTATTCTACCAATTATATCATTATTTAGGTATTTTAATTCAAATATTGAAGGATCTACTGGTGGATATATTATATTATTTCTAGTAGCAGCTTCAAAATTATATTTAAATTGAGAATAACCATTATTAGTACCAAATTTATTATTAAAAGTAATTTTACCTACATTTTGTACACCATCTACATTATATAAAATATTTGATACATCTCCTGATATAATAGGTTGGTTGACTTGCCAATTATCAATATTAAAAAATGTTTTTAAATTATTAATACATGTAATTAAAACTCTTTCGTTATTAAATCCCTTTTTTACACTAATGTCAAATTCTACATTAAAGTTTAATATTGAAGCATTTTTAATATTAATAGAATCCGTTAACATTCTATATTGTTCTAAATATGTAGCTAAATTTTCTTTAGCTGCTAAAGATAATGTTTCTAAATTTTTATTTAAATCATATCCTAAAATATATAAATTTAAAGCATTAGGATTAGCAATACGTTTATTAGTTTCTAAGGAGATTTGATTATCTTGTGTTATATAAGCTTTAGCTATGTTGCCAAATTGTACAGGTAACGATAAAGTTCTAAATATATAATCTTCTTTTGTTACAGTACGTTTTTGGGCAGCAAATTGAGCCATAGTATTAAGGCGAATATCTTGTGCTGAATCACCAGGGCCTCCTCCTAAAGCCGGTTCTGGATTAGTACATGCTAAGGAATTTATTGCTGTATTTAATACTCCTGAACTGAGATTTCCTTTTCGTTGCGTGATAGATACGTTACCTACTCTATTAATAGTATTAGCATTAGTATTAGCATTTCTGCCACCTCCTACCATATAACTAACGGTTAATGTGGTATTAGAGGGGGATTCACCATATGCCTTAGTAAATAAGAAATTTGAAGGATCATACGCTCTATCTAATAAAGACTTACCATCTTTTATTCCTAAACCTATATTATCTGGGTTAGGAATAATTGAGGTATCATCACCCCCTGTAGAACCTGCACCAAAGTGGATTTCTAATTTTTTATTTGATCTAAATCTAGTAATAAATCTTTTAGATACTTTTTTAGTTCTTAGTAAATAAGGTACTTGACTATTATATTGGGGTAAATCGGGATCAAAAGCTTCATTATTAGATACTTCTTCAAAAATAGTTTCTTGTGCTAGATAGGGCACTTCAGTCCATGTGTTACCTTCAGTATCTGTAATAGATTGAATACCTATTATATTACTGTCATCTAAAGATATTGTTTTAAATCTTTCAGCACTTCCTATACTAAAAGTTGCTGTTTTAATTTCAGCACTTATAGCTTTAGCTTTTTTCTTTAATAAGAAATATTCAGGTTGGGTACCCCCGGGTACTATAGAATAAACTGTTTGTTCTGTAGGGTCAGCGGATGAAGAAAAAGCAAAATCTACGGATTTTTGTATTATATAACGATTGTTAGTACTATTATTAGGAAGAAAATCTGAATTTTCTTCTATTCTATAAGCATAGTCCCAATCTGGGTCCCCACTACCATTAGCAGGGATTTGTTGAAAGATTTCTAAATCAACTACTGCAGGGCTAGTAACAGCTGGTACATACCCTAAATTATATGCTAATGCATATAAATTTTCCCTTTCTTGAGCATATTGTAAAAATACTTCTTGGATCTGGGCATCAGTATAAAATGAAAGAACATCTCCTATATAAGATGCCATTTCAATAAACATGGTACCTGGACTGCCCTCAGTAAAATCATTTAATAAATCGGGATAATATGTTTCAGCCATATTGATTAAAGCAGATTTAAAATCGCTAAAATCTTTATCCAGATACCTTACTGGTTTAGTATTGTTTTTTGCTGTTGAGTATGCCATTATACTTCGTTATTAAAATTGTCGTTAGTAAAACTTAATGCAATTGAATCTTCTTCATCATTATTATTTAAACTGTAATTAACTGTTACAAATAATGTATGCCCCTGTATTCCTCCGTCTTTAAGGGCTATGTTTTTTATTGTAATTTCTGGGATATATCTTTCTACTTGTGGTGTAACTATAGATCTTAGTTCATCCCCTGCTATTGGAGTATTTTGTTGAAATAAACGATTTTTTAAACCAACACCAAAATTAGGATGGTGTAATCTTTCCCCAGGTGAGGTAAGTAATACATTTATTAGTTTTGATTTAGCATGCCTTTTAGTAGTAAAATCTAAATCAAATATCTTTTTTTTATTAAAAGGTAAACGTATCCCCACTGCGACTTTGTCATCAATGTCGACAGGATCTATTTTAATAGGTTTACGTAATTTAATAGCCATTAGGGTCTAAATTCTTTTTTCTTTTCAATTGCTTTCATTACTGGACTCCAATCTTTGTTTACAAATTGACTTACGGGGTCATTTGCATTAAACATTTGTTCCGGTGTTGGAGACATTGCAGTTTCATTTAAAAGTGAATTAAGAGCATTATCATTACCATTAAAATTAGGAGGTGGCATTTGGGATTTTAATTTAGCTCTAAAATCTTCAACTTCTTGAGTATTATTTGTAGTTTCTACTACACGCTGTTGAGTTGGTTGGGTAACTAACTCTTCTTTTAGTAATGCTATCTCACGTCTTAATGCATGATCTATTTCTTCTCGCACAACTTTTCTAATTATTTTTTCGAATGCATTTATTTTCATCGTTATTAGTTTTTAATAAATATAAATTATTTTAATCTATTGTATTTTTTATTATACCTGTTTCATATAATTGGGTACCAGGACCATTTTCCCTAACTTCATAATAAATTTTATATGATGGTAATATTATATCAGTAATTATAGTATTTAAATTAGAAGGATCTTTTATATATTCTTCTAGAGTAGTTCCTCCTAGAGGTTTATTATTGGTATTATCTCCATTAGTATTATCTCCTAATGCAGAATCATTTAAATTTAAAATAAAATTACCATATATAGAATTTAGCTGATCTAATAATGCTTGTAATTGATCTATAGTAGCTTGGGTATTATTAATACCTTGGTCTACAAAAGGTTCTAATTGATCTATTTCATCTATAAAAAACTCAACAGGAGTATTTAAGTTAGATATAACTCCTTCAGTATTTTTTATTTTATCCTTAAAACTTTTTTTAAACTCACCTATTTTTATTACCACAGTACCACTAATAACAGGGGCTACTTGGGAGGCTAATATCCCATCTAAAGTAGGTAATAATCCTTTTATTGTGTTAATTACACCACTAAAAATATTTGTAATTTCATTTAAATTTTCAAAATTGTTTCTTATAGAATTAAATCTAGCTTTAATAGCTTCTAACTCTTCTTTTATTCCTTCTAATTTTTTTATAGCTTTTTCTAAAAAATTTTTAAACTTATTATAAGTTTGTTCAGCTTTTTGAAGAGCATTAGGAGAATCTAAAACTAATCCTTCTAGTTGTTGTTTAAAATCTTGGGGTGAAGGGATATTAGTTATAGTTTCTTCTTGTGCCCTTTTTTTAGCTACAACTAAAATTCGATCTTTAGTATCAGAAAGAGTAAAAGATGCTTGGTTAAGAATATTATTTACTAATTTATTAATCATTTAATGAATACTTTTTTACTTTCTATATCATCTAACCTAGACTTAATTTTAGCTAAGTCTTTTAAAATAACTTTATTTAAACCATTATTAATACTGGGATTAGGACCCATTAAACCTGAGGTCATTGGGTATTGAACTTTAAAAAACATATCTAAAGCATTAATTAAATCAGTTAAGATTTGTTTTAATTCCCTACTTCTTACCGCGGGTATATTAACATCTTGTCCATTTTCAATAGGGCCTATGTAAATTTTAGATCCATTAATAAAAATATCATTTCTACTATTAACATGGAATTCACCATCTGTTTTGAATACAAACAGATTTTTAGACGAAAACACAATATCGTCACGACCATTAAATACTAATCGATCACTATCAATTAATATTTGTTTACCTACGTACTGGTCTTCTTGTATAAAATTAGTTGCCATTATGTTACTAAGTTTGCTAATCTACTTGATTCGTTAACTAAATCAGAACCATTCCACTGGGCATAAAATCCTTTACCTGTGTTAAGGGTTTCTTCAAGAATATTACCACTTGATATGTTAATTTTATCACACCATTTAGGTACATTAAATAATGGACAAGGTTTATTAGAACATTGGTTGTGTCCTAATACTTTTATATCAGGATATAATTCAACATATTTACGGGTTAATCTTTTAAGAGTATTAATTTGTCCTCTAGTAATATCAAAATTTAATGGTTCGCCAGGTCCTGAATATCCACCAATCCAATTTAAGTGGATACTATTAGAGTTGATCCCAGAAGCACCATTAGTACTTATATCGTCCGAATACACCCTAGTACCATTACCATTTCTATCTATTATCCAATGGTAACCTCCTGTTTTCCAACCACTACCATCTCGTTCATTAAAAAAGAACCTCATCAAACTAGCGGGGGTTGTTGATGTGCTAGAGCCAGCAGTGTGAATTACTAAATATTTAATATCTCGTTGAGTAGTTTTAGCCATAGTTAAACTACGGTCAGGTAGAGGTAATACTAATAAAGCTCCTACTTTGTTTTTGAAAACGGCTTGTGTACCCCTTCTCCATTTATTTTCAGCATCTATATTAATTTGTTTATAATCAACATCAACAGGTATTTCATCAGGTTGGAGATCTTCTAGTACACTAGGGTTAGGATAACTTACTTCTGGTTGATTATCAGTTGTAGGGTCAAATTCAGTTCCCCCTATTTCTATTGATTCTTCATTAAATACTAATAATTCTTCATCTTGTGCTTCATCTAAAGCAGCAAATACTGGATCTATTTCTTCTACAGATTGGGTAGTTTCTATTTCTATTAATGGGTTAGAATCAATAATAGGAACATCAATATTAAATTGAATATTTTGGATTTGTAATTCTTGCTCTGGTAAAGTTTGAGGTATTATAGTTACAGGTTTTTTACTAATTTCTTCTAAAGGATTAGAAATGGGAGTATAAGTTGAATTTAAAGAATCAATATTAGTAGAAGTTGTATCTATAGGAATATTTTGATTTTCAAGCATATAAATCGAAGCAGCATCATTAGTTACATTTTCTTGAGACCCATTTCCTAAACTAAGAACCATAGCTTTATCTCCTATACTAGAGTTTCCATCATCTGGGATATCTGTTACATTATTACTTATAGCATTAGTCCCCGTTGGTCCCGTAGTAGTAAAACGAATTCTTTGTCCATTTTTACCTTCCATAATAGAATCTCCTTCACTTGGAATTAAAGGTCTTAATTCAGGGTTTTCTTTAAAATAATTCCCTAATTTTGTAGCAGCTTGCTCATTATCTTGTGAATCATCTAATCTAAAAATATAATTCCCATTTGCTGTTTGGGTTAGATTATATAATGGGGCATTGGGGTCATTACTACCTGTATATCCTAGACTAACTAAATAATTATCTAATTGTTTTTTAGCTGTTTCTCTACTAGGTGATTTGAATTCTTTTTTAAATTCAAAAGATCTAACATTAGTTTCTCTTTTAGATCTTAATTTTCTAGAATCTTTTTCTAAAGGTAAAGCATTACTAGTAGTATTATTATGAATATTGATAGCAGGAGTATAGTAATTAGTTGTAGTACTAATATCTCCTTCTAAATCATTATATATATCATCACTAGTTGATTCTATAATCTGGACTAATTCCCCAATTGTAGGATAAGTAAAGTTGTTTTTATTTAAAGGTTTAGCAGAAGGGAGAGTAGTAGAATCAGTATAATCTTGATTAAAACCAACTTCTACAAAAAATATAATACCTATATCTTCAGGACTGTTATAAGATTTATGATCAGGAGATAGAATTATGTCAACAACCCTTTTAGTTGGGTTTTGATTTTTAGGATTTCCAGAATTACCTACTAAATTACCTTTGTTTTTATTATTCCTTAGACTCATCTTTTGCTACTTCTTCGGCTATTGCTTGTAATTGTCTAAGTTCTTCATCTGTTAATAATGAATCACCACCACCTGAAGCAGCATTATTTTGTAATCTCTGAATAACAGCCATCATTTTTATAAGATGTTCATCATTTTTTACACTAACCTCTAAATATTCTTTAATAAGAGGAACTACTACAGGAGCATCACCAATGTTTTGAATTAATGGTTTTAATTCAGAAATTAAGGAATTTATTTGTTTATCCTTTTTTTTACTATTACCATATATCTCTTTAAATACGTCTGACGCTGTTTTACCGTCAAATATTATTGTATCTAATGGGTTACTCATGACGATAAATATATCCTCTTTCAAGATATCCAGAATAACAGTTATGAAAAATACCTTTCATAATTTTAACTACTTTAGTTATTATAGTTGTTTCCATACCTGTGATTTCTCTAATGTAGATATAAATAGCCTTTTTATTAAATATTTCTAAATGTTCTCTTCTTTTAAATATTGTTAGTATGGCATCTGCTACTATTATATCTTCTGGTTTTTTAAAGGTTGTAAGTAATATACTATCCATATGATCTATATATAGATCTAAGAATTCTGCTTTTTCGTTTCTTACTTCTTGTCGCTCAAATTCATTTAATATACCATCATCAGTATCAGCTTCCAATGGGTCTGCTTTACCTTTCTTTTTAGCATAATTCTTATTATTATATAATATAAGGTAATTTTTACCCACAATGCTAAAATACGAGAATGCTTTACCTTTACCTGCTTTAAAGTAATGAAGTTTCTCGAGTAGGAAGCAGATAACCTCGTGTTTTAAATCCTCGAGGTCATCTACTTCGGTGTAATAAAATTTAAATGTATGAATAAGATTCTCGGCTAACTTATAAAACGAATGGTGAATTCGTGAATTATAAATCCGATTTCTCTCTGCTTGATCTTCGCTCGCTAAATATTCTATTATTGCGTGCTCTGTATCTTCTGTAAAATATTGTCTTTTACTTTTGCGTCCTCTTTTTTTAGTCATTTAGGTTAGCGGAGGCGAAATTCGTTTAGTGCCTCCTGTATCTTCTTAACTTCGGTAAAAAACCAACCAATTTCATCATCAGTAATAAAGAAACCTTTATCGTCTATTTTACTTAATCTCTTATCACAAGAATCTATAGCTTCACTTTGTTTAACAATAAAATCTTCTAACTCTTCGTTTTTCTTAATTAAATTACGAATAGCAAATCCAGCTACAATTAGTAGGGCTAATAATATTCCAATTAGTATTTCCATTAGTCAGTAAAGAATGAATCAATAATTGATTTAGTTTTTTCGTTGAAATTAGGATTATTTTCTACGTTTATCGCTTTAGCCTTCCTTAAATTTTTATCAGCTTTGGAGGCATTTGCGGGTTTAGACGGTTGTTGTATAACCGAACCTCCGGAATTCCAAATTTGGTATTCAATTTCTTGGGCTGTTTGGATAGCTTGGTGGAGGAGTAAAGGTAGGTGGGTTCTAAGTTTAGTTTCTTTTTGACCACTATAGAAATAAAATTTATTACTTTCATCAAATAAACCTTCTTGATTGCGGATGGCTAAATACTCATTATGTGAAATTTTAATACTAGCATCCTGTAGTAAATACATGGTGCGATCATAAATTTTCATAGCTGGTACATTTTCGTTAAATTTATATACCATACCTAAATTCTTAACGTGCCAATCAGAATCATTTTTAGTAAAATACTCACTATCCCAATCTCCTAATTTACCTAACTGACCAAATAGAGATACAAAATTAAGTTCTTCTACTGTATATGATTCATTAGCTTCATGGAATGAATATAATTTATGTAATTGGTTAGCTATTTTATTTACACGTAAAATATGATCTAAATAACCCCCTGGAAAAGCATTATTAAACCAATCTTTAGTGGATGCAGGAGCAAACATCATTCGCTCTTTTAAGCAATCCGTAAGTGTTTTTAACTTTTCTAGGCGTTCACCTTCAAAATTTGTTTCTAAAACACCGTTAAAGGTTTCAAAATTAACCTTAATTTGTTCTGCTCCTATCATTCTAAAAATCCTACTCGTGATTGATCTTTTTCAGGCGTTATGCTGATAATATTTTGGAGTTCTCCATACAACTCTTTTAAATCATTTTCCATATAATGGGTTGCTTTAGTATTTTCACCTCGTTTAACCATACTATGTACACGAGATAAGCCTTGATCTAAACGATCTAAGGCTATTTGTAATTGTCTTTTATAAGCCATATTATTTATTTTTTATTGAATATACGAACGTTTTTACCGCTTTCCAAATTTTTTATAATAAGAATTACATACTCTTAACCTTTCTTTAAAGTGAGTTTTACTTTGTGCTTCAGGGTTATGAGCTAAAAATTCACTACTTAAAATATTGAGTGAATTAAGAAATTCTAATGTTTCACCAACATAATGCAATTCCAACCTATTTTCTAGGGGGATTATATTTTTTAAGTGAATTAATTTTTGCCTAATAGAATTACGCCACGCATCGAATTGTGCGTCTATATCTATGGTATCGAAGAAACTATTTAATGACATGATGCGAATTATGCGAACCGGTGCGCATTTCCCCCTCCTCCCCTACAGTAAGGGAAGATACGGCAAAAGGGATGAAAAGCCAAATTATTTTTTGAGTCTATAACGAGGAACATCATCTGAAGGACCTGTTATGGCTATTGATTTACCTATCTCACCAGTAATTTCATCACCTTTTTGGTAGTCAATTTTACCATTTTTATCTATATAAAGAATTCCATCAAACCCATATGCATCCATATATTCTTTAATTAGTTCTTTTGATAAATCAAGTCTAAACTGTCTATAATTCATTTCATTTTCAGAAAAATATGAATCTAGGTTAAAAAATTCTCCTTTTGGATACCACTTAGATTGGTTATATATCTTAGATAAGACAGACATTACACCAGATTCAAATTTCTTTTTATCAAAATTATCTTGATCCGAATATAAATCATATATAAGAGCTAATTTAGTAGGCCAGTTTTTAGATATATCTAAATATTTTAAAGCATCTTCTTCATCTTTTTTATCCATTCCTAAATTAACAACAAATTGTTCGAACTTTCCTTTCTTTTTAGTCTCACTCCATTTACCCCTATTATATCCCTTAGCTATAACTGCACCTCCAGCACCTGTAGAACCCTTTAGTTCTACATTATCTTCAGAACCAATAGTTAAATCACCACCAGTTTCTCTCTTTTTAGCATTCTTAAATAAAATAGAAAATAAAATTTCTCCGGGTCCAATATTTACATTTTTTTCATCTGATGTACTACCCATACTTCTATATAAAGCAGAAAGTTTATCTTTAGAAAGGCCTTTGGGCATATCATCAGCAAAATGGTCATTTTTAATATTTAAGTTAATAGGATTATCTATATAATTTGCAAAAGCATTTTCAAGATCTAATTTTTTTAATTCGGCCCTAAATTTACTTATATGTTTAGGTAATAAATTAGATTCTTTTGATTTTATGTTTAAATATTTTTTAATCTTTAAATTAATACGGGAATTTTTTAAATATTCAAAAGCGTCTGATATTTCTTCATCATTAAGATTTGCTTCTTCAGCATATCGAGTTAAATCTTTTGCTGTAATTTTTTCTATAGGTTTACCTACTCCTTTTACAAGTAACTTTTCCATTTCATCATCAGAAAAAAGACTTAATTGCTGTTCAGGTAATTTTATACCTTCTTCTTTAAGAATGGTTTTCAAAACACGAAGATCAGAGGGGCTATCCATATCTGGATAGCCCTTCTCACATCGGTAGGCCCATTCATTAACTAAATTGTCAATGTTGACCATAGGAATTATTTTTGTATGTTTGCAAGCTTTTGGAAGCGATCAGTGACAGTGTTAGGAACTTCTTTCTTAACTGATTCATTTAAACCCTGATTTACATCAGTAGCATCAGCTTTTACTTTTTGAACTTGATCTGCCTTATAATTAGGATATCCTACAGCTTCATCAACTCCTTCCTCATCATCCTCACCATCAGCAATTTCTTCTTCTTCAGTTTCTTCATCCTCTAAATCCATAACTTCTCCTTCCTCTTCCTCTTCTGGTTCA
>JGI20151J14362_10001379_pt1 | contig 17582 bp, 16 predicted proteins | sample COG_01_FD_14362 | JGI IMG/M metagenome (IMG submission 14362)
TCCTTTATTAAATTCATTTAAAATTGATCCTTCATTGAATTGTTATATTTTTTTTTTTTAATCCAATAACTATTTACGTCATTTTTTTTTAAATTGATTAAATCTTTTTTTAAAAGTTTAATTAATAATCCTATTGGTGTCACAACAATAAAAAAAATTAAAGCCATAATTATTGGAGATGTAAAGTTACCAAGTAATATACCAAATTTTGTCCAAATTTTGTTTAATGGGGTTAAAAGATTTGAGTTTATCAAGCCAAGAATTAAAAATATCAATGAGGTAAATATTGACCATGTTCTTAAATGGTTTTGTTCTAATAACGGATAAATACCTATTAATAAAAAAACAGTAAAAAAAACTATTCCAAAACTTTTATTACTTGGAATTTTTAATGTTCTTTTCATATAAATTTTATTTTTTTCAATTTCTCAATATCAGATTTTAAATCTATAGAGAAACTTTTATTTGAGAGTTTTACCATTTTTACATCAATTGAGTTTTCAATTAATCTCAGTATTTCAATATCTTCGCTTTTTTCTAGTCCTTTTTTTTTATTATTAAAAAACTTTAAAACCTGTCTTGGATAAGCATAAATACAAACTTGTTTATAATATTTTGTATTTAGGTTTTTTTTTGAATAATTATACGGGATAAGATTTCTAGACATATAAACTAACATTTTTTTTTTATTGAAAACTACTTTTGGGATACTTTTTCTCTTTGCTTCCTTTAAATTTATTTCAGTATATCCATTTAAGGTAATATTTTTATATTTTAGTGAGTGATTTATAATCTTTTTTATATCATGTGGATTAATAATAGGCTCATCTCCTTGAACATTAATATAGGTTTTTGCATACAATTTATTTTTAATAGATGAAATCCGATCAGACCCAGTAATTATATTTTTTTTAGTTTTAACATAATTTACATTATTTTTTTTACAAATTTTTGTAATAATTTCACTATCAGTTAGGATAAATATTTTTTCTTTTGCACATACTTTTAAACATTTATCATATGTATGAAGAAAAATTTCCTTATTGTTTACTTTCTTAATTAGTTTTTGTGGAAATCTTTTAGAGTTTAGTCTACAAGGTATTGTAATAATAAAATTTTTCATAATCTATAAAGATTAAATATTATGCTTAATAACACAAGAATATTAGATTGTACAATAAGAGATGGTGGTTATTATAATAAGTGGAATTTCTCAAAATTTTTTTTAGATGATTATTTAGAACTAATTAGTGCTTTAAATATAGATTGGGTAGAAATTGGTTTTAGAAAACTGATTTTAGATAAAAGCTATGGAAATTTTATAAGTTGTAATGAAAATTTTTTAAATAAAATCAAGTTTCCTAAAAAAATAAAAGTAGCAGTTATGATTGACTGTGCTGATTTTAAATCTGGCGAAAATTTTAATAAATTAAAAAAAATTTTTCCTTCCAAAAAAAAATCTAAAATCTCGATGATAAGGATTGCAAGTTCTCATGAAGATTTGGTTCATTTAAAAAAAATAATCTTATTTTTCAAAAAAAAAGATTATCTAGTTTCTGTAAATTTAATGAAATTTACACTACTGAAAAAAAATCAAATTTTAAATTTTTTTTTACAGCTTAAAAAATTAAACTGTGATTTTTTTTATCTAGCAGATAGTTTTGGGAATTGTAAGCCATCACAATTTAAAAAAATATTACAAACAATTAAAAAAAAAATTGACTTATCTATTTTTGGATATCACGGACATAACAATTTTAATTTGGCATATAAAAATGCGCTCTTGGGAAAAAAACTAGGCATAGGTTTAGTAGATACTTCGGTAAATGGGATGGGAAGAGGTGCTGGGAATTTATTGCTTGAGGACTATATTAAAAATGATCTTAATATTTATCAAAAAAAAATATTAAAGAAATTTTTAAATAAACATATGTCAAAACTTAAAAAAATTTATTCATGGGGTCCTAATCAAGCTTATTACTACTCTGCAAAAAACAGTATTCATCCAACTTATGTTCAAAATCTTTTGAGTGAAAAAAAATTTAATAAACAAACAATTAAAACTACATTAACTTTTTTAAAGAATAAAAATTCAAAAATATATGACCCTAATATTTTTGATGATTTTTTTTTAAAATTAAACAAAAATAGAAATTTAAAATTTCAATATCCACATGATAATATTACCCTACTATGCAATAACCAATCACTTAAAACTAAAAAATTTGATAGTAAAAACTCTAGCAGTACAGCATCCTTAAATTTAAATAAGTTTATAAAACATGACAAATATGATTATTTATTTATTTGTCACCCCTTCAGGTTAATGACTGAAATTGACTCTTTGAATAGGTTAAAAAAAAAACTTATCATGCCTAAGTTCAATATCTTAAATAAAATTAAGAAACCTCTTTTATCGCCAATTTTTTATAATTTTTTTCAAAGTGAAAAATTAATTATAAGAAAAAATCATTGTTCATATAATAAAAACCTAGTTTTAGCGTATGCACTTTCTTTTTGTTTAGAAAAAAAAATTAAAGAAATAAGGATCTATGGATTATCTAATAACAATTCAAATAATAAACTAATTAAAATTTTTAATAGTTATTTAAAGAAATCAAGATCTAAAACTTTAATTAATGTTATTTAATTTAATGACTAATATTTTTATTTAAAAAAAATTATTAATATCCTAGGTTACAATCTATTGATCATTCAAATTATAAAATTTTATTATTTTTGCAGAAATAAATTCTATCTCCTTTACGGTATGATCGGGTGATATAGGCAAGCTTAAAAGTCTACTACCAAGGTTTTTTGCAAATTTTATTTTTTTTACATTCTTTGTATTGGAAAATATTTTCATATCGCTAAGCATTTGTGGATAATGTATCATAGTTTCTATCTTATTCTTTTTCAAAAATGCCTGAAGTTGATTTCTTTTTTTATTACATATAATTACAAATTGATGAAAAGAATGAACTTCATTTTTTTTAACCTCAGGTAGTTTAATGTATTTTTTTAATTTATTTAATTTTTTGAAATAAATTCTAGCAAGTTTATTTTTCTTTCTTATATCGGCATTTAACTTTTTTAATTTTTCATTTAGAACAACAGCTTGAAATGGATCTAATCTTGAATTCCTACCAATAAGCTTATGATCATACTTTATTAAACTGCCATGGTTTTTAATTCTTTTACACTTTGTACTCAAATTTCTTTTTTTAGTTATAATACAACCTGCATCACCATAGGCCCCTAAATTTTTAGTTGGGTAAAAACTAAAAGTACCTATGTCACCAAATGTGCCAGCATACTTATTATTTAATTTTGTACCATGTGCTTGAGCACAATCTTCAATTAATTTAATGTTCTTATTTTTTATGAGACTGATAACTGATTTGATTTTAGACATCTTGCCAAACAAATGTACAGCAATAATAGCTGAAGTATTTTTATTAATTTTTTCTTTTAAATCTGTTATAGACAAACCAAAATCATCATAATCTATATCACATAAAACTAACTTATAGTTTTGCCTAATTACAATTTCAGCAGTAGATATCCATGTATTTGCTGGAACAATAATCTCTGAATTTTTTTTTAAATCAAGAGATTCAAGAGCAATTTCGAGCGCATCAGTACCATTTCCCATAGAAACACAATAAGGACTTTTAGTATATTTTGAAAATTTATTTTCAAAACTTTTGACAGTGGAACCTCCAATTAGATCATTTTTTTTTATTAGTGTATCAAATTTTTTTAACAGAAGCTTATTTTTGTTAAAATTTTTATATAAATTAAGAAATTTAATTTTCATAAAGCATTTTATTTATTATTTTTAGAAAAAGTAAAGAAAAATATAATAAAAATTATATCTTAATCAAAATGGTTTTTTTTTATAGCCTTAAATTTATCTATTTTAAACTTAATTTTTTTACCTAAAAATTTTTTTACTTCATTTTCATTTAACCCAAATCCTGGCCTCAAATAAATAATTTTTTTTTTTCTTAATATTTTACCTTCCTCTAAATTTCTAGATGCATATGCTGATCTCCGCATTCCAGTAATATTTTCTTTTTCCACGGGTAGAATTATTTTCTGACTACTACCTAAAATTTTTTCCGCTTCTCTAATTTGATCAACCATTTTTTTAAAATCTCTAGGATCTAATGAAATAGCATGATCTCTAAATTTTGAAAATTTATTGTCTAAGGTAAAATGTTTTTCTATTATTTGAGCACCAGCTAATACTGCATACAATGGAGCTTTTATTCCAATTGTATGATCAGAAAATCCAACATTTACATCACTAAAGTTTTCTTTTATCGAGTTAATGCTTAATAGGTTTATTTGATCTAATGGAGCAGGGTAAGATGACACACAATGTAAAAAACTTAATCTAAGATTTTTAGGTCTTATTTTTTTAACTAATTTGTAAATATTTTTTAAATCTTTTAAATTTAAGAGTCCTGTCGAAATAATTAATTCCTTATTAAAACTGGCTACTAGTGATATTAAATCTGTAAAATTATTGTCTCCAGATGATATTTTAAAAATTTTTTGAATTTTGTTTAAAAATATTGCACTCTTTAAATCAAATGGAGTTGAAAAAAAAATTATATTTTTTTTTTTACAATATTGGGATAATTTATGAAACTGCTCATAACTTAAAGAAAATTTTTTAAATTTTTCATATGATTTTTTAAATTTTGGATCTATAAAATTATCTACATCATACGTTTGGAACTTGATTGCATCAGCACCTGATTCATAGGCTTTATCTATAAGTTTTATTGCTGTGTTAAAATTACCCTCATGATTATTTCCAGCTTCAGCTACTATAAAAATATTATTTTTTTTGATCATTTTTATATTCTATTTTTATCTTTTTATAAATTTGGACAGTTGTTTTTGCGACATTCTTTAAATCAAATTGGGCTACATATACATCATTAAATTTTTTAATGTTTAGTTTTTTTTTATAAAATTCAATAATCTTTTCTGCAAAAGAATTAAAATTATTATTATCAACCAAATAGCCATTTTTATTGTTTTGAATTAAGTCAAGACCCCCTTTTGTTTTAAAACTTATTACCGGCAAATATGAGGCCATCGCCTCAATAAGTGTAATTCCAAAAGACTCGATTCTTGCCATATTTGCATAAACATGTGACATTTTATAAATTTTTAATAATTTTTTACTTGGAAAAGTGTAACTTTTGTCATTTTTAATTTCATCAATGATCAGAAAGTTTTTTTTATTTTCTTTAAAAAATAGTTTTTTTTTTAATTGTTCTGTATTTCTACCAATTATTATCCATTGAAAATTAATTTTTCTTATTAAATATTTAGAAACTTTCTCAATTAAATCAAAACCCTTCTTTTTTTCTGCGTACCTACCAACTGTTAAAATCGTTAATATTTTATTTTTGTTTGTTTTTATCTTTTTTACTTTTTTAAAATCAACTGCATTAGGCACTTTAAAAATTTTATTTTTATCTATCTTTAAATCTAAAAGATCTTTTTTAATGTTATCTGATATTGCAAAACAAATATCGATTTTTTTAATAGCTTTAAGAAATAAGATATTATATTTTTTTTTTAATCTATATCCATAATTTATATTCTTTTGAATTTGAATATCTGCACCCTGAAAAGTTACTGCGATTTTTTGATTTAGTTTGTGTAAAACTAAAATGAATAATAAAGTTTTATAATTTAGTGAATGAAAATGCCAAATATCATATTTTTCTTTTCTAATAATCTTTTTAAAATATTCTAAATAAAAATATGTAATATCAAGATTTAAATAATATTTAAATAAATAGACAAAATTAATCAAAAAAAAAGGTAAAATTTTAATCTTATATTTTTTTTTTTTAATTAAAGCATCTTTTAGTAAAAAAATATCTACTTTGTGTTCCTCGGCAATTTTATTTCCTAAATTATGTGTTTGTATTTCAGCTCCACCAATAATTGGCAAAAATGTTGAAGGTATAAATGCAATTTTCATTAATTTTTATAAAAAAATTTTCGTCCTTGATAAATAATATGAATTAAAAACAGAATAATAACTATAAGTAAATTTTGTTTATTTTTGATTCTTATTTTTGTTTCTTCTATTAATCTTTTAAAAAAAGAGAGACTTTCAGATATTCCTCCAGATGAAAAATATCCTATTAATTCCTTTTTTTTTGTAGCTATCCCTCTAAATTTTTTTTCCTTTATAAGCCTATATATCAAATCCCGATCAGCACAAAACCTAAAATTATTATCATATAAACCAATCTTTTTTTGTGAATCTTTTTTAATAAAAAATCCGACAGAATGTGCTGAATAAATATTAAATTTCCATTTTACTTTTTGTGGCCAAAAACCACATAATATTTTTTTTTTATAAACTGTTCCAAACAAATAGTCTAAATCTTTGAAAGCTTTAAAATATTTTTTTACAATCTTTAAACTATTTTTTTTATAAAAATCGTCAGAATTAAGTATTCCAATATATTTTCCATTTGCTAACATTAATCCTTTATTCATTGCATCATAGATCCCTTCGTCTTTTTCACTTATCCAATAATCAATTTTAGCTGAATTTTTTTTTATTATATCTAGAGTTTTATCTCTTGATCCTCCATCTATAATTATATGTTCAAAATTTGTATCTTTTTGATTTTGAACACTTTCTATACATCTTTTTAAATTTTTTTCCCCATTCTTAACGACAGTTATTACCGAAATTAATGGTTTAAGTGGATAAGATTTTTTAAATTTATTTTTAGTTCTAAGGCCACCTTCTTTTTTAATATTAGTGAATTTATGAAACAATTGACTTTTAAATAAATACTCTTTTTTTTCTATCAAAATTGGTTTTTTTTCAAAAAATTTTTGTGTCATTTTTTATATGATTTATAAGGAATGTTTATTAAATTAAATGGGATTTTAAGATCTTTAAAAATATAAGATAAAGATGATGAAGAAGACATATATATTTTTTTTACTTTTATTTTGTTTGCATTATTCACAAATGTTATTTTATCATTTGGATAATTAAAAATTAAATTTTTTTTTTTTGGATGATATTTAATATATATTTTTTTAAAATTTTTTCTAAAATTTGTATCTTGTAGAATTTGATTTATTATATCCTCACCGTCATGTAGCCCTAAAAAAATAAGACAATTATTGTTTGATTTACTAATTTTAGGAATTAACTTTTTATTAAAATTGTTTGTATTATATAAGTTTGATTTATAAACAGCAGAAATTTTTTTTAAGTATGTTTTTTTTGATTCCTTATAACGATAAAAAATTTTATCTGGGGTAAAATTAAATCTATTGAATTTTTTAATTATATCAAACCATGGCGTATTATTACCAAAAATTCCATGCTGATAACCATAAAGTTTTATATCAAATTTTTTTGATTTAATTGTTTCTGATAAAAAAAAACCAAAGTTGTATTCAAATAAAAAATAATGAAATTCTTTTATTTGTTTATTCTTCATAAAAAAATTCACTAATGGCCTTCTATAAGACTCTAGTTTTAAGAAATTGAGAATTGATATAAAAAAATAGTTTTGAAATAAATGATCAAAATTAATTTTATTGACTACCAATTTTTGACTATTCATATAATTTAATAGTTTTAATTTTTCTAAGGACAGCACATAATGAAAAAAAATATCAGTTATTTTAAAATTTTGTTCTATGTTAAATAATAACTTTTTATTTGATAAAAAATTTATTTTTTTAATTACATTAAAAATTCTTGTGTCAGTGTGAGTCTCGTCAGCTATTAGAAAGTTTAAATACAAAAAATCATTATTTATATAAAAATTATCATTTTTATTTGTATGCATAATTGGATATATGCTTAAGGCTAGTTTATTTTTGTGTTGATATTTATTTTCAAAAAATTTTAAATATATTTTAATTAAGAATAATTTTATTGTGAATCTTGTCCTCGAGAGAAGAAATTTAATGTAATAGTTTGTTTTATTTTTTTTTGAGAAGTCTGTAATTTTAAATTTTTTAAAAACTTGATTGTATATATTTTTTGCGTATTCTTTATCTGTTATAATTTCAATTTCAAAATTTTTTTCTAAATTCAATTTTTTAATTTCTAAAATACTTTTAATTTTGTCATACAGTTCAATTTTATCATCTCTTAGATTTGCAACTTCTGTGAGCAATAAATCTTTTAATGGTAAATATTTTCTAAACTTTTTTAGGTATTTAATAATTTGAGATGAGATTATCTTATTATAATAGCTATTATTGTTTTTAAAATTTATTCTATACGATAAATCTTTGAAATTTTTTAATATTATTCTACCTTTATCTAATCTTACAATACTACACTCATTCCTATGAATATCTTTATCTGTTGAGATATCTAAAATTATTAAAATCTTTTTATTTTTCATAAAAATTTAAAGTTTGTTCAGCACTTTTTTTCCAAGTAAATTTTTTTATATGAGATAGGCCTTCTTTAATTTTTTCATTTTTGGAGAGATTTACGGCCTCTAAAATTTTGTCTGACATATCGTCAGAATTTTTAGGATCAAAAAAAATTGCAGCACTTCCACAACTTTCTTTTAAAGATTTAGAGTTACTAGCTACAACTGGACAACCAAATGACATAGCTTCAATTATTGGTAATCCAAAACCTTCATATAACGATGGATATACCAAACATTTAGCCTTTTTATATAATTCGATTAGAACCTGATCACTGCCCTCTTTGTGTTCTATAAAGTTTATAATTTTTTTTTTTTCAAATAAATTCAATTCAGATTTCTGAAATTTTCCACCACCAAAACACACAACTTTAAAATTTGATTTTAATTTATCGTTATTTGAGTAGGCCTCAATAAATCTTTTAAAATTTTTATATTTACCTCTACCACCAATAAATAATATAAAATTATCTCTAACAAAATTTAAATCACAATTCAGATTATGCAAATGATCAGAACCATGATATATTACTGATATATCTTTGGACTCAATATCGTAATATTTTTTCAAATCATTTTTTGTATTTTCAGAAATACATATAATCTTGTCTGATTGCTCAATACTTTTTGCTTTTGGACGCCAGTTTTTAGTTGAACCATAATCTGAATAAAACTTTTCATGAATCAAATCATGAACAGTAACCACTTTTAAAGTTCTTTTATTACATAAAAATTCTCCATAATAACTTTGATGGTACACTTTGGGATCAATTTTTTTAAAATTGTAACTTGAAATTTTATCATTTAAATAATTCAATATTTTATTTGTAAAAAGTGGTTTGCTTCCAATAAATTTACCTGATATTTCTTCTTTAATTTTAGAGTGTTCTTTTAACATTATGTTGATATGAATAGGTGATGAAATAAAATTATCTTTACCTAATTTATCAAATTGTTTTGATAAATTTATTATGTATCGTGAAATACCTCCAGATTTTTGATGAAGAAAAATTCTATGATCAAAAAAAATTGTCACCTTAAAAATTTCTTAAATAAATTTTTTAATTTTATAAAAATATAAACTAATATATTTGTATTTACGTTTAGCTTATCACCTGGTGATGGAGCATAACCATCTGTGTATATACTTGGCAATGATGGTGAATAAATATCTTTTTCTTTAAATTTAAAATCATAAAAAGGTCTATCAAAATGTGTATAAGCAAATAAGCCTAACACCTCATTGTCACCCCATCTATATTTATAATCACCCCCATACTCATTTGCAAAATCTAAAAATTCTTTAATGGGATATTCTAAAATTTTTGGAATATTATATAGTTCACAATTTCCACATTTATAACTCAAATTATGAATCTGATTTTCATCATTATTTTTTAAAGCATATCGTAAAATTTTACTTTTTGGCACATATCCAAATTTTTTAATATAGCTTTTATAGAATTCCCAAATATTCTCTCTCGTTTCCTTTTGTATTTTTAATGGAACACCATCTCCATCTGCGTAAGCGGTGGCCATTTCATAATCATTAAGTATGTCAAATAAATCATAATCAATTTTTTTTTTAAACCAAGATTCATCATCGAATTTTAAAATATAATCAAATTTTTTCATTTCTTTGGAAAAACAACCTTTTTCTCCAAAGGTTGTTATGTTTGTAGAAAATCTAAGTACATGCAAATAACCTATTCTTTTTTTTGGAAAACGATTTTTTACATAATCGTTATAGGTTCTATTATAAAATAATTCTGATTCCTTTATGTTTTCAGGTACACCATAGTCAACTTCCTTTAAATAAATATTTTTACTAATATTATCATTAATTTCTTTCATCTGTTTTTTTGAAATAATTTTTCCAAAAGTGTGTAGATATACAGGATAGTCATATTTATAGTTCCAATTTTCATAAAATAATTTTAAAGTTTTTTTTAAAATTTGAGTTCTCGCTACTAATATAATTATTCCAGCGTTATATTTTTTCATTTAATCTAAAATCTTTATCAAATTTATTTTTTTTTTAAAATATACATTCGGTCTCCGCTTGGTAAAGATTCTGTTTCACAAGAAAACCCAACAGACTCTGAAATAAAGAAATAATCAGATACTCGATAAATGTGATCTCCTTGAACTGGGTGTCCTGGAAACAGCTCTCTAAAATTGAATGAAATTTTTCTATATTTAATAAGAAAATAAATAAATCTTTTAAAAATTTTAAATAAATTCTTATAAGGTTCACCAATTATAATTACTATACCCTCTTTTTTTAAAATTCTGTAAGTTTCTTGAAGAAGTTTAAAAGGTTGATCGGCATGGTGAAAAGCTTGTGACATGAATACGATATCTGAGCTTTCATCTTTAAACTTTGTTGAATAAAAAGAACCAATATAACGCTTAATTTTTTCTGGTTTTCCCTTAAACATTTCGATTGCTTTAGGACAAAGCAAATCTATTCGATGCTTTGAAATTTCTACACAGTTTACCTCTTTAACTTTATCTAATTTCGACAATAAAGCCGAGGTCCACCCAATTCCAGCACCAAGATCAACGATAGATGTATTGGAATTGATAAGTTTCTCTAATATATTTTCAGCAAAAATATAATCATCATAAAGTTTTGACGATTTTAATTTATCCCATAATTTATTAAAATTATTGTCTAAAATCCACCATGCCTTAGGTTTTTCTTGTTCAACATCATTCCAAAATTCCGAAGTATATATATTTTTAATTTCTTCATCTGTTAACCAATTAATTGTTGGAGCAAAATTTTGCAAAGTCATATGTTTAGTGTTATGCATTTTACACACATGGGATCAAGAAGATTATCCACTAACTACTACTGTATTTATTCCAGCGTTATATTTTTTCATTTAATATAAAATTTTTTTTAAGTCGTTGTTAATATTATAATTCAATTTTCCATACTTTTCACAAAAGATTTTGATATTATTTTGTAACTTTTGGTCAAACCACCAATTTTCAACATTATCATATATTGAATTTAAATGTGCTATGGCAGTATTAGGTTTTAAATGTAAAATTTTTGAGTCGATTAATAAATCTAAATATTTTTTGGACTCAGGCCTTACAGGTTCTAATTCAAAATTTGTCACAATAACCGTAGGAATATTCATTGATAGTGTTTCAAGGTAACTTGTGCTTAAACTTGTAGATACAACAATTTTTGAATTTTTCATTAACTTAAAAATATTAGATATTCCATAATCAATTCTTATGTCTGGGAATTTTTTTTGAAATCTAGGATGCTCAGCCCATCCAAGATCAATATCACGAAGTCTAATTTTTGTATTGTTTTTTAATCTTTTATTTAAATTTTCAATTAAAAAAAATATATTATCTAAATAATCAAATTTAAAATTTGATCTTGTTCCCGAATCTAACTTACTTATGTATTTTGAGCGTGACCTTATAATAAAAAGTATATTTTTTTTGTTTTTAATTGAGGATTGATTATTTTTATCTATTTGTTTTAATATTCCTATCGGAATTGTTTTTTCAGAATTATTTTTAGATATCCAGCCATATGTTAGAAAATTATCAGAAACTCTTATTTCAAATTCTTCATTCCAGTGTCTATCATATTGTCCATAACATCCTCCATGTTGGGCTGAGATTATTTTACTGCCTTTTTCTTTACTCATTGCCACATAAAAAGACAAAAAAGTATTATACGAAAAATTTGTAACTAAAATCTTTCTTGGATTTAAGGGTAAGTTAGAATTTTTAATTTTATTGAAAATATCATCAAATTTTTCCAAAAATGCTTCTGGTATATGATTTAAGATTTCACTCAACAAAAAACTTTCAAGTAAATTATCTTCTTTAAAAAATATCTTTAAATTTTCTCTTTTTTTATTTTTAATTAAATTTTCGACATTTAAATTGTGTTGATAAAAATTAGGTAATTGTTTTAAACTTAAATTCAATTTAAGATTATTTATAAAACCTAAGTAATTTCTTAAAATAACTACCTTATTTTTTTTGGTTAAATGAGAAAAAATTTTAAAAAATAATCTTTTCAAATATGTTTGAAATCTTTGAGAATTTTTTTTGTTTGTATTTTTATGACTTAGAGAAGTTATATCTTCGTTCTTTTTTTGTATTATTTCTATTTTAGAAACTTTTTTTTGGTCTAAAAATAAAAATATTTTTGAAAATAAATACTGATTATAATATTCAGTGTTGATTTCTCTTTTATAATTTTCAACTGAAGAGTAAGGTTTTGCAAGCTTGGTATCATTATCAATTTCCGTACATATACTTTCATCATAAATAAAGTCCTGAGAAATCTTCCATTTATAGAAAATATTCACACAAAAAGTCATTAACCATGGACCAATTATTATTTCCCAGAAATTTTTTTGTTTATCAATATTATGAAATTTATTTAAAGATGAGACTAAACTAACTAAAATTTTATCGTGTAATTTGGTTAAATAATCATAATCATTTATAAAATTATCATATTTTTTCCAATTTTTATCTTCAATATTACAGTTATCTATGAGTTTATTTTTATTATAATCAAAAAAATTGCAGTGATTACCAAGAAAAATTAGTTCTCTTTTATCTAAATCTTTACTTTTAAGATCTATAATTGTTTTAATGAGCTTCTTTTTCATTTCTAAAAATGTTTGTGAAATACCATTTCAGTTTTAAATATTCTAAATTTGTTTCTTTTATAAAATTTTAATGAAGCTTTATTATTTGATTGAGTTCCTACAATTATCTTTTTAAATCTTTTGTAATAAAAAGCTTGTAAAAAATTTATCAATTGAATTCCCAATCCCTTTCGCTGATATTTTGAATCTATTGTTATCAGATCAATAATCAAATTTCGCTTATTAAATATTAAAAGAACAAAACCAGCTATTACCTTATTATGTTCAATCAAAAATAATGCATCACCCCTTTTTCTTTTAAAATAATTGTTTACCCATTCTGATTTTATTAGTTTAGATTTTTTCTTTAATTTTTTATCTAAACTAAATCTACTTTGATTAAAATTATTAAAGGCAATATTTTGTATCTTTTTTTTATCTTTTATTTTTGCTAACCTAATATTTTTGTTATGAAAATTAGTTTGGGTTATGCTTTTTTCAAAAGTAATATTATAATTGATTAACTTAAAATTTTTTTTTTTAATTATCTGAATTTTCTTTTTTTCTTTTTTATTTATCTTAATATATGAAAATTGTGTTTTTTTTGGTAAGTCTAAGTTCAAATTATTAAAGCTTTTATATACATAAACTTGCTTACTAATGATTTTTGATAACCATTTATCTTCTATAAAATTTTCATTTATTTTCATTAAAAATTTTAAATATTTCTTTATACCAGTTTATGTAGTTGGGGTATCCTTTCTCTAAAGACCATGAGGGTTGATAATTTAAAAGATCTTTAGCCTTATCAATATTTAATGTTCCACGAACAGGCATCAATCTATCTCTTTTCCTATATTTTACATCTAAAGTTTCAAAGTTTTGCTTTAAAATCTCTATCATCTCATTTATTTTTCTTGATGATCCATAAGTAATATTGAAAGTCTCTTTGTCTGATTTTTTGCTTTCAATGATTTTTTTTACACCCTCAACAAGATCCTTGATATAAGTAAAGTCTAACTTTTCTTCTCCGTCACCATCAATTATTATTTCTTTATTATTTAAAGCATTCTCAATAAAAATTTGGCCAACTCTTCTGCTTATGCATCTTTCGCCATAAAGTGCTGAAGGCCTTACAATTGTATAATTTAAATCAAATACTTGACCATATGACTTAACTATTTTTTCTCCAGAAAATTTTAAAGCTGCATATATGCCTAGTGGATCACAATTTGAATTTTCATCTACTTCATCACTTTTAAAATTTCCATAAACCATGCTTGACGAAAAATATATAAATTTCTCAACCTTATTCTTTGAGTTATCTAGAGCATTTTCAAGAGTTCTTAAACTATGATCAAAAGTTGTATGAGGGTCTTTGTTGGATCTATTAGCATGAGACACAGCAGCCAAATGTACAACTATATCTGGCTGAATTTCACTAAATATTCTAGATGTTGCATGATAATCTCTTAAATCTTGGATTACAAATTTAAATTTGTTATTTTTAATTATTTTAAGCCTATCTTGAATAATAGTTTTTAACAGCTCAGGATTCGGAAGATTATCTTTGTTATTTTCTAAAGAATACAAATTATTAATTCGTAAACTATCAACTATAGAAACTTGATAGTCTTCACTTAATCCCATAGCTAAGTTATGACCAATAAATCCACAGCCACCTAAAATTAAAACTTTCTTCATTATAAAATTACCTTATTCATTATTTTTTTAATCTTATCACACATATAATCAATCATTTTAAAATTAATATGGGGACCTATAGGTAAAACAATCATTTCATCACTAAATATTTCTGCATTTTTAAATCTATTTTTTTTATAGCCATATTTGTTTTTGTAATAAATTAATCGTGGAACTGGGTGTGGATAATAGACACTAGAGCCAATATTATATTTTTTTAATTCCAAAAGTAATTTTCTTCGTTTATCAATGTTGATACCTTTTATTATCAGTGGAAAACAGTAAGGTGAAATTTCTAAGTTTGGGTAATTATTCAAATCAATTAATTTGAAATTTTTTTCATTTTTAATTTTGTTGAAAAAATATTTATAATTTATTTTTCTTTTTTGAATAAATTTTTTAACTTTCTTTAATTGTTCAATGCCAATAGCAGAGTTAATTTCACTGAGTCTATAATTTAGTCCTAACAGTGGTACATTATAGATCCCTGGAAATTTTCTTTGATCAAATGATTTATCTACACCAATGCCTCTTATAGTTTTTATTTTTTTTGCTAATTTTTTATCTTTACAAATCAGCATTCCACCCTCAGCAGTAGTCATATGTTTTGCTGGATAAAAAGAAAATGCACCTGCATCACCAAATAAACCAACGTGTGTATTTTTAATTTTTGAACCAATTGCTAAAGCACAATCTTCCATAACTTTTAATTTATATTTTTTTGCAATTTTTACTATTTCAACCATATCTACCGGGATACCTAAATAATGTACAATTGCGATCGCTTTAGTTTTTTTAGTAATTTTTTTTTCTATTTTTTTTATATCAATGTTTCCATCCTGGCCATTGGAATCGATAAATACCGGTTTCGCTCCAGTAAGTTCAATTGCATGTGCTGTAGCCACATGTGTTTGTGAAGAAACAATAACCTCATCTCCTTTTCTAAGACCTAGTGCCAGATAAAATAGATGCATAGCAGCAGTACAAGACGAAACACTTATTGCTAATGGAGCTTTTGTGAATTTTGCAAATAAGTTTTCAAATTTTTTCATCATTTTTCCGTGAACAAGGATTGGCGATCTTAAGACCCTACTAACAGTTTTTATTTCCTTGTTGTCTATGAGTGGTTTCCCAAAATAAATTTTCATTTTAAATTTTTTGCCAATTTCTAGATTTTATTGATTTATCAATATTAATACAATGTTTAGTAATTTTAATTAAATTATTTTTTTCCTTAATTAAAAATTTTTTATCATTTTTGTTTACAGAAACTACCTTATTTATAAAATCTTTTAAGACTCCTGTCTTCATATTTTTAATATTTTTAAATGTAAAAATTTTTTTTTTATTTGTATTATTAATTAACAAAAAATTATTTAAATCATAGATTGATGTTGCCTTTGTGCCAAAAATTTTTAGAACATGATGATGTGGCGTTACTGAGCCAAAATTAGATATGAGGTTTATTGTTGATCCATCGGTGCATCTTATAATGGAGGATACGCAATCGTATAATTTTAGGCCAAAAATTTTAGTTGAAATATTATTGCCATGAGAAATTACGGATTTTAATTTTTTATTAGTTAATTGAATGATCAGATCAATTAAATGTACACCACCACCGTGAGTAACAGAATAATTGTTAATTTTCCCTCGCCAACCTTTAACTATTTTTTCTAGTCTTCCATAATTATAATTTGCTTCTATCAAATAAATTTTTCCAAAAAAATTATTTTTGATCTTTTTTTTTAAATCTTTAAAAAAAGAATTCTCTCTTAATACAAAATTTGAACACAAATAAATATTTTTTTTGATCTTTGCCATCTTTTCTATAGAATTAAGTTCTTCAGATTTTAAGCACAAAGGTTTTTCAACAAAAATATGTTTGTTATTTTTAAAAGCTTTTCTAACATGATAATAATGATAATTATCATATGAGCAAATACAAATTAAATCTATTTTTGAATTTTTAAATATCTCTTCTTCATTAATAACTTTTACAATATTCTTTAGAGATTTATTTATAGATAATTTTTTGAATTTTTTTTCGTCAAAATCAAAAATATAAATCATATTTACATTTTTATTTTTACTTAAATTTTTCAAATGTTTTAAGCCAACACCTAGGCCAATAATTCCAACATTAATTTTTTTCATATTTTTTAACACAATTTAAAATTTTATTGAATGAATACTGATTACAATCTTTAAAATCTGAAAATAAAGATTTTATTTTGATTAAATCTTTATTTGTATCTAGAGCAATTGTTTCCATACTTAAGTTAATTTTATTTGTAAAGTTTTTTATTTTGAATTTTTTTTTATTTTTATAAAAAAAACTTGTTACATGCTCTAAATCATTTTTTTTAAAAAATTTAAAATTCTCTTTATAAACTTTGCTACTTACTATTTCTACTGATTGGCCTTTAGGAAAAGATCTTGGGCATACATTAGATATAATATCATACTTTTTTAAATCTTTAAAATTTTTTAATTTAAGAATAATTCTTGTATCAATTAATGGACTATCTGCTGATAATCGCATAAAATATTTTGTTGAATGATTTATTAAAGCTAAAAAATACCTTAATCCAACATTGTTTAATGGGCCTCGAAATACTTTAATGTTTTTTTTTTTACAATAATTGACAATATTATTATCTTTATATTGTTTTGATGTTAAGATTATTATATTTTTTAGTGGGAAAACTTTCTTTAATTTATTTATCATTATATCAAGTGTATTTTCATCTTTTCTGATATTGATTAA
>JGI20151J14362_10001389_pt1 | contig 17532 bp, 19 predicted proteins | sample COG_01_FD_14362 | JGI IMG/M metagenome (IMG submission 14362)
CCGGCCGGGCCGGTCATGGTGTCACGACTGTGCGCCGGCGGCGTGTTCCTGTCCCTGCCGCACGATCCATTCTCCGGATGTTCCGATGTCGCCTGACGATCACGCGCGTCATTATCTGCCCGCCATATTTGACCGTCGCACGATCAGGGTCCTGCTGGTGGGCTGCGGCGGCAACGGCGCCCAGATGCTGATGGGCCTCGCCAGCCTCGATACGGCGCTCCGCGCGATCTCCGCACGATCGCTGCACGTCACTGTGGTCGACGACGATATCGTCACCGAGGCTAACCTCGGTCGCCAGCCCTTCTACCGGTGCGATCTCGGCCATTCCAAGGCGCGCACGCTGACCGAACGGATCAGTATCGCCCACGGTCTCGCCTGGACCGCGGTGCATGGCCGCGCACCGGCGGCGATCGGGATCGATGGCGCGGATATCCTCATCAGCTGCGTCGATACCGCCGCCGCGCGTCGCGCGCTGGGGGCGGCACTTGCGGGCGCGACGCGGATACCGGCCTATTGGCTGGATCTCGGCAACCGCGCGACCGACGGGCAGTATCTGCTCGGCTGCCCGGCCCGTGCGGACGACGAAGGGCACAGCCGGTTGCCGACCGTACTCGACGCCTTCCCCGAACTTGGCGACGACACCGTGCCGGAGGACGATGCGCCGTCCTGTTCGGTCGCCGAGGCGCTCGACCGGCAATCGCTGTTCGTGAACCGCGTCGTCGCGAGCCACGCGCTCGCGCTGCTGTTCGACCTGCTGGGCCGTGGCTCGATCGGTCACGCCGGCGGCTTCGTCAATCTCGCCAGTGGGCAGGTCGTGCCGATCCCGCTTCCGCGCGACAAGCGATAGCCGCGGTCGTGAAGGGGAGTGGGGGGAGGGGATGGCGATACGTCGGGAGATCGTCATGCACACCATCCGTTCGCAGCGCTGGCGCGACCGTCGCGCGCGCTGGGTGCCGGCCGCGAGCGAGATCGACCCGCGGCGCCTTGCCGTCGACGTGATCGACAGCCGCAGGGTCGCGGCACCCTTCGTGCGGGCGCACCATTATGCCGCGTCGATGCCGGTGACGCGGCTGTCGGTCGGGCTGTTCGCGGATGGCGCGGGCGGCAGGCCGCAGCTGGTCGGCGTCTGCGTCTTCTCGCATCCGGTCAACGATGCCAGCGTGCCGAAGAACGCCGGTCTGAAGAACCCGCGCGCCGCCTGCGACCTCGGGCGGCTGGTCGTGCTCGACTGCCAGGGTGGCAATGCCGAGAGCTTCCTGGTCGCGCGTGCCTTCCGCCTGCTCCGCCGCGAGAAACCGGAGATCCTGTCGGTCATCTCCTATGCCGACCCGGTGCGCCGCAGCGACGGACAGGGCCGCGTGTTCATGCCCGGCCATGTCGGCGGGCTCTATGCGGTGATGGCGGCGCGCTATGTCGGGCGGTCGAGTCCGCGCACCGACCTGCTCCTGCCCGATGGCCGTCCGGTGTCCTCCCGCGCGCTGTCGAAGATCCGCAACGCCGAGTGCGGCCAGCGCTATGCGATCGACCACCTGCTGCGCGCCGGGGCGCCGCCGCCGCGGCACGGCGAGGACCGGGCCGCGTGGCTGACAGGACTGGAGCGCACGGGCTTCCTGCGCCGCCGCCGTCATCCCGGCTGCCACGCCTACGTCTTTCCGCTGACCCGCGCGGCGCGACACGCCGCCGCCCGGGTGCCGGACCAGCCTTATCCGATACTCGACCGCAGCCTGACCGATGGCGACGTGACCGCGCTGCCGCTGCTGCGACGAGCCGCATGATCCTTCCTGCCCCCGGAGAATCTTCGATGACGGACCTGACCCGTCGTGCATGCCGCGACCTGCTGATCCGCGCCCGCGCCGCGCTGGAGACGCCTGATGACGTCGACGAGATGGCCCGCGCCTCGCTGATCGAGGATCTGGCGGTGGCCGTGACGATGGCGGTTTCCGACCAGGTCCTCGTAGAGGTCGCGGTGATCGACTCCGGTGACGGCATCCGCTGCTTCGTCGCGATGAGCGACGCCGCGCTGATCCGTGAACTCGCCGCGTGGTGTCGGCCCCGCTGGGACCGCACCGGCGACCCGCGCGATCATGCCGCGCTCGGTGATGACGACATCGTCCGCGCATATTTCGCCGGCGGTATCAGCGAGTATTTCGCGATCGGGAGCGCGCGGATCGCTTCCCACGCCCCCGGACCCGAGCAGGGACGCTACTGCGTCCTGTCGACCGCGCATCTGTCGCATGCCACCTCGGAATGGCTGGAGCGCTGGTCGCTCGGACCCCCACCGCCGCCGCCGGTCGCCATCGCCACGACCTTCCATGGCTGGTTCGTATCGACCCGCGAGCCCGAGATGCCGGCGGAACCGCTGCCGCCGGATCTCCTCGCCGCGATGCGTTTCGGCTGGGCGTGGGGCTTCGACCACCTTCTGTTCGACAGCGATGCCGGGCGGATCGAGGGGCTCGACGTCCATGACTGGTGAGCTGTCCGGCGGATCCCGGCCGGGTGCGATCGTGCGGGCGGCGAACGATTCATTTCGCAGATGGGAAGGTGGGACGATGACGAACACACTCTGGATCGAAAAGCTGGATATGCTGCCGGTGGAGGGGCGCGGTCGCATCCGCCGCTACATCGAGGAAGGCTATGGCGCGTCGCTCAGCACCTTCTATCGCTGCCTGCTGTCGAACGACCTGATCGGCGCCATACAGGGAGCCGACGAGGAGAACCGCGCCGCACTTCCGGCCTATGTCGAGTATCTGACCGCCTATGCGCCGGCGGGCTGCTATGGCAGCGCCGCGAACCGGCAAGGCTGGCGCGGCCTGTCCGGCGAGGAGCGCTGACGAGGTCGATGTGCTCGCCTCCGGCTGTACACGCGGTCGGCAGCGTCCTCGCGTCGCAGAGCATCTACGAAGGTGGCGACGGCATCAGTCTGGACGACCGGGCGCTGCAAGCCGCGCGGAAGCGGCCTCTGCGATACGGGCCGCGACATGACTGCCCTTGCCACGCAGGATCTCCGCAAGGTCGCGCAGCATTGCGGCGAGGTCCGCGTCCGACACGCCGGCATCGAGTGTCGCCAGGATGGCGCGTTCGTCGTCGTCCAGTTCGCGCATGGTCCACCTCATCGATCCGTCGCCGACTGGTACGCGCCCGCAGTCGTCCCGGCCGGATAACATATCTTTCCGTCAGTTTCACTGAGGCCGGCTCTTCAGATTGTGGTTCCAGTCGATCCGCCTCGACGTTGCAACTGGGACTGACCCAGGTCGATATTTCCTGCTGGGGGGTTCGATTCCTGTTCGACCGATCTACGTACGGTCCCACCAATCGGACCGCCTTCACGCTTTCCCGTTTCCCCATGCCCGACCGACCATTTCGGGAAACGGCAATCGGGAACAGATTTCGAGAAAATTGCTTCGCTGGGCGCTTAGACGTTGCCGAGTAAGCCTCACGATCTCGCTACGGGTTCCCAATCGGGAATGCGTGCGCTGCATATCAGGGATGTCGCGTCGACCGTGCAGCCCAGAACAGGAAGGCGGCGGAGAGGGCCGCAGCGATGGCGAAATGGCCCGTACCGGCTTCCGGCGACCAGCGGCTCGTCCACAGGCTACGGTCGAAGGCTATGCCGCCAACGGCGTTCACCAGCCCATGCAGCCAGATGCAGGGGATCAGGCTGCCACGGCCGGTCAGCCATACGCGCGACATCACGAAGGACAGGCCGATGACGCCGAGTGTGTAGAGAGGGAGATAGGCGACGAAGGGAACGCCGCTTCGCCAATCGGCGAACATCGCCATGATCGGCAGATGCCAGAGCGCCCAGACGATACCGATGATGAGAGAGGCGCGAACCTCGCCGCCCTGCTCCAGCAGTCGAGGCAACAGATAGCCGCGCCACCCGCCTTCCTCTCCTAACGGACCGGCACCCATGATTGCGGTCGCCACACCGTTGAAGATCGAAACCGGGAACACCGTCAGGTATAGGAGGAGCGGTGCCTGACCGTGCAGCCCTTCAAGCCGGGGGGCATAGCCGAGGGCGATCGTCAGAAGGAGCAGCGCCAACGGGAATGGCAGCAGCGCGGCGGCATAGGCGCGCCATCCACAGCGAAAACGTATGAACCCGCGCAGCCACTCCTTGAGCGAACCGGGGCGTGAAATCGCAGACAGAACGGCCGCAGCCACACCCGGCCCGAACGAACCGGCATAGATTGCCGCCATCATGGCTCCTGGGCCGTGAAACGTAGTCGGCCGTCCGGTTGCCAGCCATGTCGCGATCCAGATCGACCAGCTCAACGCCACAGTCAGCAGGACGAACGCCATCGCACCCGGTCGCGCGCGACCGGCTGTGTTGTCAGCCATCTTGATTTCCTTGTTATACGAGGTTTTTAGGCAAAAGTTCAGCGTCGCTGTCGGAGAGCCCGAAGTCCCTTTGTCAGGGCGACGTAGAGCAGCGCCGCCAGCAGCACCGCGATCGGGATCGACCACCAGCCCAGCAGTTCGCGAGCGCCGTCAGATTGTGCGACGATGCCGGCGCTGATCGTGCCGTCCGCATAACGGAACACACCGACATGCTCACCCCAGAGCGGCTTGAGCAGCGCCATGCCGGTGAAGATGGCGAGCAGTAGATAACCAAGGCCGAACGCGAGACCGATTACGGCCCGGCGTGATCCGGCCATGACGGCATAGGAAAGCCCCCGTGCGATCGTGATCGGACTGTAGGTTTGGGTGCCCCGCTCGATCAGCTCGTCGGCGAGCAGTGGGCGCAAATAGTCGACAGGACGGCCGAGACGCGACAGGGCGGCGTCGAGTCGCTCCCCTTCGCTTCCCCTCGATTCAGCAGCCATGCTGTCAACGGCATGGGCTTCCAGATCGTCGCGCAGTTCGGCCACGTCCGCATCGGCGCGCGCGAGCAGGCGATCGATCTCGGAGAAATAGGCATCCCAGCGACGGCGCGCGGCAGGATCGGTGAAAGGGGGGATCATGCGGAAGCTCCTGGCAACAGGCTATCGACGGAGGATGCGAGCTTCGACCATGACGGGATCATGTCCCGCAGAAGCTCCCGGCCTTGGGATGTCAGGGTGTAGTATTTGCGGGGTGCGCCACCATCGCCATCAGCGAGGCGGGACGAGATCAGCCCGTCCTTCGCCAGACGCAGCATCAGTGGATAAAGCGTCCCTTCCGGCACGTCGATCGCGGCGCGCTTGGCGATGCCTGAGATCAGCTCGAAGCCATATTGCTCGCGGTCGCTGAGCGACAACAGGATGACGAACTCCAGAACGCCTTTGCGAAGCTGGACCTCCCACCTGCCAATCGTTTCCTGCGAATCATCAGATTGCCTTGTCATGCAAGGGTATTGGATGAAACTAACTTGCTATGCAAGGCAATCGTGCCGGACAGCGTTTCGCCGTCACCGATTGTTTTTCGCTTTGCCTATCAAGCGGGTTTTGAGAAGACTCCCAGATTCCCAATTTACCATCTCAATGGGAATGCCGCGAGCGTCTTGCGGGCGGCTTCTCCGTAGGAAGGGGTAGCGAGCAAACCATCGAGGCCGCCTGCGCCGTTGGCAGACGTAAGCGCTTCGACACACAAAGGCCACCGTACTATTATGGTATTCTACGAACATAGAAGGTGGTCGAAGTCTTCTTTTGGAGGGTTACCGCGGTTGCGCGGATGGTATTTTTATCAGGCATAAGCTGCAGTGTCAGGACGGCATCACGTCTACCCTTTGCCGACAAGTCAGTTTCAACGATTGTGTCGGGCCGTGGCCGTGTAATCTGTGCCAGCGCGCCAGAATTGTCGCCGTCTATCTTGACCGATTTGCCCCCGATGGTGGCATTGTAGCCGGTCCCAACATCTGTTCGCCAACTGAACCGGTTGCCGTCCAACTTAATTATCCAGTCGTTGTTGGAGTCGACTGTCACACTGACGCGCTCCCATCTACCAGTGATCAGGTGAGCGCCCTTCGTCGGTGGACCGATGCGGCGCATCACGGTTTCACTGGTAACGGCTTGGCCACTCGGACTTGTGAAACTGGCTACGTGCCATGTCAGAGTGTTTCCATCGGAAGAAACGACATACTCGACGGTGTATGCTAGTTGCGCACGGACCTTGTCGACCTCCTTGATGACGTGGTCGTTTTCGATGGATATTGACTGTTCATCGACGTACCCGCTTCCGGATACACGATACAATTGACCATCTGCCTTCACAGCCTCATTGCCGTCACGTTTGAAGTTCCCACCGGTCACTACAAATGTGGTCGGCGGAACGTTACCTTTGAGTGATACGGTGTCTATACGCCACCGCCCATTGAACGAGCGCTCTGGTGTGGCTGCAGTACCACCCGTACAAACGAAAACGACTGCAAATGCATTAAGAACTGCTCCGTTCGTCAGCAAAGTATGAGTACGCTTCCTCACTTGCCTTCCCCTCTCAAGAATTAACATCAAGCTGCTGAAATCCGACATGACGTATTTACAATGCTGTGCAGGTAGGACCGGCAATTGCAGCAAGTCGCCTTCGTGAAATATCTAGATCGGTCCATTCAGGACTTCTGCTTGTCCCCGATCTCGCGCACGTCGATGATCCTCAGGCTGTAGCGTCCAGGCGGCAGCATCAGGGCAACGTTTTCACCGGGGCGGATTGCGACACGATCAACCGGGACCGAAGTAACGGCCTCGCCGACAGGTCGGGCTTCAATCACACGCCACCCCTTTGCTGGACGTAATGTACGAGGAATATCGATGGCCTGATCGCCCTTCTCTTGGCGCCATGCCGGCCGGCCGCGCGTGAACCGTTCGCGGGGATGATCGACGACCAGATCGAAGGCCCCGGCGGGCTGATCCGACGGTAAGGCCGAGAGGTGAATGGTGCCGCTACCTCCGCGGCACGTCGTCTGAGAAATGGTCAACGGGTCGACGCCGGTCTTCTCCTTGAGCCGTGCCGCCATCCACACGCTGCCGTCAGCCCGCTGAACTTCTGCCGCATGCGAAAAGCCGACATAGACGAGGAGCTTGGTTGTCGGACGTGTCTTCAGGAAGGAAGTGAGGTTGCCGGCCTGGGCCTCCTCGCGGAGCGCAATTTGCTGAGCGGGACTGACCGGCTTGGCCTGCTCGTTATGCGTATTGTCCTCATAGCGCAGCAGACGATACCCAAGCGCCTTGGCTTGTCGCCCAAGCCGCCCATAACCAGCCTCGGACAAATATTGGCCATCATTGTCTTCGAGGTAGGGCAGATCCGGGTGGGTGATAAATCCGGGCAGATATTGAGCCGGCACATCAGCGGGCGGGTTCGACAGTGTCTCCAGCGCTAGCGTATCGTAGCCGAGCGGGCGTAGGCGTTGCGCCACGTCCGCCGCAAAGCCACGATGTTGTGATCGTTCGTGGCTTTCGTTGATGACGACGATGGAAGTCTGGCGTGCGCGGCGCACGATCTCGGCCATCACCGACGTTGCTAATGGCAGCGGTGCGCAGCCAGTTGACTTGTAATCGTCGCTGGACGCGGCGATCAGATCCTCGCGCCCGAACATGCTCAGCGTTTGTGTGTCGCTATCCGGCGCAACAGGATGTTTTGGGTCGATGCGCCCCAATGCTTCGAGCTTGAATTCCATCCCGCTAGGGGTGCTGCCCTCGGGCAGGACTTCATATGGTGCTACCAGCGTTACCTGCGGGTTTCCGGTGCCAGGCTTGCTTGTGGTGCACGCACTGAGAGAATGTATTAGGATCGTCGTGATGAGGCTTTGCTGAAATATCTTTGATCGCATAAATTAGCCCCATGACAAGGTTTTCAGTTGAAGAAGCGAAATTTAATCGGCAAGTGCTCTATGATTGCTCAGTTGGACTTGAATGGCCCAATCTGCGTTTTGCCGTTCTTAATCGAAAATATAGGTATCGAGGCCTTGGTGCACGGAACGCTACCGGTGTTACTGCATGTGTAGCTCGGGCCTAGTCGACTTTGCAGGTCATTGACTACGGGGACGCTGGCCTCATCCCGGAGAGATTTTGGGATTCTATATTTTTCATCGGCACTACGCCTGCCACAAACCACGATCTCGGACTTTGATGATCCATTGCAACCATCACGGTTGGAAGTAAGATGCGTGTCTACCTTACTCTTTACGGGTATCTGGTAAGTGACCTGACCATATGCCCCGCTGGGAAAGAAGATCTGCAAGGCGAAGGTGCAATGCAAAATACTTGAATATCTCTGTACGAGAAAGGCTCGCGGAGCATAAGGCATATCCACCGCTCCAGATCAAAACTGTTTACGCACACCGAGACGTACAGATCGACCGATGGGATCGATGTACGCCGCCTGAAATCGGTTAGGTGTCACCCCTGTCCGATCGCGCACGTTGATCCGGTCGTTGAGTAGATTCTCGATCGTAAATTGCAGCGACATCTTCTTACCCCACGGCTCGTTCACGATCTGCTCGACGTCGAAAGTGGCGTAAGGCACGAGCCAGGTACGCCCGGAGAAATACAGATCCGAGGTAGGCAGATCGCTGGCGATGCGGGTGGGTCCTTGCAGCCGCCCATATAGGCCGACATTTGCAGGCCCGATGGTTCCACGAAAATCCACCTCCGTTTCCCATCTGGGCCGCCCGCCGGTGCCAGTCAGCGTCGCGCCACTTAACAGATCTAGCGAGGGCATGCCCTCACGCAGCGTTAGGCGGTCATCGATCCGCCAAGTCGTTGCAATGGTGAGATTTACTGTTGGCCGCGGCTTAACGGGTGGGCTTGTTAGCTGGGTGCCCGTCGGATTGGGCGGCGGTTTGCGTCCGATAGAGGTTGAAAAGTTAAGCGTCGTGCGTAGCTTACGCTCGCGTTCGTTCGCGACGTTTATGGGCCTGAGATCTACGCTTATCAGCTCGCCAGCTGGACCCCGAATAAACGAGCCGGGGTAGGCCGCCTGGAAGGCGGATGTCGCACTCCCCAGGGTCGTGGTCTGGTTTTCGATGCGGGTGTTGAGGTAGTCGAAAGTAAGGCGCAGTTCCTTGCCCTTGATCGGCTGCACTGCAGCGCTGAGCATCATGATACGGCGTCGTTCGGGGGCAAGGGCGGGGTTACCGCCGGCGATCGTCGTCACCAGCACGCTTGTTCCAGTCGTGAAATCGAAGAACGGTGTGTTGGGCGTCGTTACGATAGGGTTGGTTAGCAGCGCGATGGCTGGGGCGGCTCGTGCATCGTTGATGGACGCGGTGAGCTGGATCGGTCTCACCGGACTCCAGTTCACGCCGTAGTTCGAACTGGTGAGACGACCATAATTCGAGACGTCGGACACGCCGACTGTTGCGTTGAGCGACAGACGCCCCAGGAACGGCAAGACGCCTTGCTGTGCGGATGCGATGGGAAGATTCGCACTTACGCTGCCGCCTGCGATTGTCCGGGTAAGATCAAGCGATTGGAGGTCCAGGCCCGTTAGCCTGACGGAGCTGTTGGAACGGGCATAATCCGCAGAAACCGTCACTTGCGCATCACCGGCTGGCAGCCGGATCAGTGGGCCGTTTGCCACGGCCTTGGCCACGAGCGTCCCTGTCACCGTTCTGCTCCGATCGGTCAGCCGCAAGGCAGCAATGGACAGCGGAACTGCCGCGAGCGGGTCGCCACCGTTATCGATGCTGGCCTGAAGGAGTTCGAGTGGAACACCCTGTTCGGCTCGCGTGACGCCGCGTGTGCGATCATAGCTGGTTGTCAGGTTCCATGACCACCGACGGAACCCGCCCTGAAGCGTCCCGGCAGCATGGAGATTGAGACTGTTATTGCTTTGTCGCAGGACCGCGTTTGGCAGATAGCGATACAGGATTACATCATCGGCAAACGGGAATGAGCCGTTGTCGGCTGGAACGGTCAGCAGCGCTGATGCGAGCCCGTTGAGTCCGGTCACGCGCTGCGCTTCCAATGCGAGATTGATGGATCCATCTACCGCTTTGCCGATAGGCGAAGCTATCGTGCCATCGACGCGGATCATGTCGGTGCGCTGCAGCAGCGATCTGTAGCGGCCTATGTTCGATACTGCCGGGACGTTGGCGCTCGCCGCATAGCCAGCCAGGGAACGTCGAAGCGCATCATTCACAGGCACAGCGGCAACGGTGACCGGCGTTCCTGCAAGGCTATCGAGAGCGGCATCGATACTGCCGCCTCCCACCCCCGCTATAGTACCGCCGATTGCGTACAAGGCATTGGGATCAGGAATGATATCGCGTTCGCTCTGGAGAACGGGATTCTGGCGGAAGTGGGATACGCTTAGCGAGGCGCGTCGTGGCCCGTCGATCCTTGCCGCACTCACCTCCGCATAGTTGGTCTGACCGCCTCCTTCGCTGGTCACCCCCGCCAGTTCCTGCAGTGTCGTTGCTCGAAACCGTTTTTTCGTGATGAAATTCATCACCCTGACGGTCGGCGGGAAGCCAAACCGCGCGGCTTCCTGTTCCGGTAGTATTTCGGTACGCTCCATCGCCTCAGGTGGCAGGCTTTGAATCTCGCCCATGCCGGACATGCGCCGACCGTTCAGCAGTATCACGGGATCGCCGCCACTTGCGGACGTGGACAGCGGCTTCAAGCGCTCGAGGAGGGCTTTGATACTGGTGGCCCCTATTGATCGGATCGCGTCTTGATCGAGGACCGCGATAGGATCGACATCACTGATTACACTGCCGGGGACACGTCGCCCGGTAATAACAATATCCTTGTCGGTACCAGGCTCGTCATGATCGCTACGGGATACCGCGTCGCCTATCGCAGGAGGGCTAACAGAAGATTGTTCCGCCGACACCGCTGCGGGAATCATGAGCCCACCGACGATGGAAATCAGTGCGCGCGCGTGCAATGAGTACTGGAGGCCGCGTTTAACGCTATCTGTCAGGTTGTATGGTCGCCCTGACAGAAACGAGGGGGCCGGCAATGTGCGCCACGTGCGCCACATGGAAGCGCCGAGACTTAATCGAGGCGTCCTAATACGATGAGCAAGAAGCTCCTGAGCTTCGTATGCCCATGACGATCCAGCATAGCTTGGCTGTAACAAGGTCAAGTCCTCGTGCGCATTGGCATTGCCATTGGAGTCAGGACGTGAGGGCGGGACCGTTGCCGCAAGTAAGCCGAATTGCTTGCGCACTTTTGTCGAAGACGATTGACGAACAATGCCGTAGCTGATCAGCGCCGAGCGAGATCGTATCGTGTCGCATATCGCGGCTCTTGCCTTTGGCGGTAACGATGACCTCGTCGGGATCGGTGACGACCGCAGGCGCATCGCCGTCGTGGATGGCGCCGGTGGTCCCGAAATCACCGGTACGGGCACCGAGGCGATCGATCGACAGCGAGCCAAGTACGAAAGGCTGATCCAGTCTCAGGTCTCGCACCGGGCGTTCGACACCGAAGAAGATTTCGGTCGGCAGAGCCGGGCCCGACAGCATACCTCCGTAAGCCTTAGCAAGACGCACCGCTGCACCTGCGGTCGCCAGCGATCGTGAATGGTAAGGGTCGAAGCGAACGCGCATCGGTGCACCGCCAACGTCGATTATACCGATTGATGGGATCCAGCCGCCACCAAACAGCGTCATCGGAAAGCCAAGCTTTTCCATTCGCATCGTAATGGTCGTTTCACCCGGCCGAGCCGGTCGGAGGACGAAACGGACGACCGGCTCAGGCAAGCCGCCCGGGCCAATCGAACCATCGGCCGCGACGGCGAAAGCTCGCTGTGTCCAGCCCACCCGCTGTTTTTGCGGTTTGATACCGTAGGCGACGCGAATGACCTGCGTCTTCGACATCACGGTCATGGGACCAACGGAAAAGCCGAAGCCTATCCCCAAGGAACCGCCCATTTTGAAGCCACGCTCATCTGCCACAGCATCCGCCATCAACGGCATACCCGGTGCGGCGGGATCGATGCGCAAACGGGCAGGCTTACCGTTCAATCGGACGTCGACGATGCCGTCACCGGAAACCACTCGCTCTGCCGGGGGGTTTGCAGATCCTACGAGCAGGAGGGCGGCCGTAATCATAGTCACACGCTGCGTCATCATGCCCTCCCAGGATGTCTCAGAAGAGCTACGGATCGTGTCATTTCGGTGGCGCGAGTGTGTCTGATGTCAGCCGCACAAATATGCGCACACATTCCCGATCAAAGATTTTTGAAAGGAGCAATGGCCATTCGGCAGCTCCGACTGATAGCATCCCCCGCGTCAACATTTCCGGCAACGCTGGGCGGACTGGCCGACACGAAGGATATCCGATGATTTTTGCGGCACTTGTCCTTGCCCTGATGCCCGCTGATGACGCCGGTCAGTGCCAGTATGATCGATCTTCCTTACTGGCGCTCGACCTTCAGGCGTTCGATCAGGATATGAACGGCGGATGGCGGATGCTAGAAACTAAAGGTTGCGCCGTCGAAGCTGCCGATTTGATCCGAGATTGGCGAGAGGCGCATGGAAGCATGGGGGCTGCGGACACCCTTCTTTCATGGCATGAAGGACAGCTGCGAGCCGACGCAGGTCAGTATGCCGATGCCATCAGGCTCTTTCATGCAGGAAGGCACCCCGCTACCGAGGATGTGAAGTGGGGCTGGAACCTGTACGTGGACGGCAGCGTCGCCTTTCTTCGCGGTGATCGCCGCAATCTGGAAGCGGCGCGCGCCAAACTCGCGGCTTTGCCTCGCCCTCCCGAACTCAAGGACACAATCGGCCCGGACGGTAAACCGAAGGCAGTTCGTTGGCCGATGAACATTCGCGTTCTCGACAATTTTCTTCGCTGTTGGGAGCAGAGCTACAAAGCTGCGTACCGCTGTCCTCCGCCGGGCAGCTAGGATTGGGAGCGCCGATACTGGCGTCGCTTACCTTCCCAAAATTAAATCGAACTGGGTATAGGGAAGGTCGTTACATTCCCGAAATTCGATGGTTGACTGGGAAAGCGAACGCATTCCCGAAACCCGTCTCAATCGGTGAAAACGGGAAAGGATTGATAAATTGGCGGTGTCACCCTCGTTCGGTTTTGACATCGAGGCGTATGCGCAGTCCGTGGGTTACGGGATGACACAAACGGCAATGTACTATTTCGGTTTGAAATATTATTGTTCATGGCTCACCCCCAAATGGTAGGCAACGGCTTACTTTCCAATTCTGGCAAGCATCCTCTTTCGACTTTCAGTTTTAAATGCTTCGTTCATAGCGTTATCAAGATTCCAGAGACTTATATGCTCGTCACGTGAATCAACAAAGATCTTGGTAATTCGTCTACTCGCTTCGTCGTCCCTCCCAAACGCGTTAAAATAATCCGCGATTTTGGTGAGGTCGAATTCGGATCGAAGGAGACGCGTGCGGCCAACAATATTCTGATGTGGAGCGGCCGATCCGAGTCGGGCGGAAACGATCTCATATATATGAAGGTCGCGACTGTCGCTCGGTTGATTTATGTACTCGCCATAGACGATGTTCCCAACGTTGGACCTTCCAAACGCGTATTGCCTCTTAGGCTCGGGGCCGCCAACCCCTCCGAAGATGAGGTAGTAATTGTCGGGCGGTGGACCTTTGACCGATCGGCTCGCCCGATCGTAGCGTAGCGTCGGGTCAACATTTGGATGAATGATCACCGCGCCGGGCCGCTGCAACGGCGGTATCCCCAGCAAATCCTGCTGGGCGATGAACCGGTCCCGAAGCTCTTTGTAACTCGCCATTCCCGGTATCCTTGCTTGAGAGTGTGGCGCGCGTGAGCTGGACGCAACCACGTGCGATGCTGTCGAGCGCACCCGGTAGTCATTGACCGCCGCTTCGTTCTTCATTGCGTCAGCCCTTCTGGAACTGTCGTCGGTGCACCCGCCTGCTAGTACGAAGCTCATCATCGCCGCCATGTTGGCTGTGGTATAACGCTTCATTACCCCTGCCTCCGGCACCTCGCAAAAACGCGACTATAGGTCTGGTAGGTTAACGCCCCTCACCGCTTAGGTGAAAGCGGACGAGCCGACTTTCCCAAAAACGAACGGCGATCGAGAAGGCCGGAGCGTTCTCGGAATCGATGGTTGATCGGGAAAGCGCCAGCACGGTCATGGATGTGGGAGAGGTATGCCGTGGCGTTCGGATAACGCGTCAAGTATCGCATCTTTGCCTTCTACGAACAGGCGTCCACCGTAGTTCCCGGTCGCTAGTCCTGCATTAGCATCATCAGCAAAGACAAGCACCGGGAGCGATTGGTTCTCGGCCCCGATCAGCTCGACAACCTCATTCCGAGGCCGGGGCCACGCGATCCGCAGCACGTCAATCTTCTCGGCCAGTTCGGGAAAGCTCGCGATCACGCCCTCCATCAAAGCGCAATGCCAGCAGTAGAACCGAGTGCCCGGAAACGCTGGATCGGCGAAATCAGGTTTGAGGATGACAAGCGTGTCGCGTTTCATTCAAGCCTCCGGCGCTCTTGCACCCTTCTGATAGGCGGTCCTCACCTTCCCAAAAAGGATCCAGACCGTGTGAAAAGTTGCGTCTGCGATTCCGCCGGGCCGCGGATCGGCGTATGGTACGGGCATGGGGTATATCGAGGGTCACGCGCGCGACCAGGCGCTGCTGTTGCCGGCATCGGTCGAGGATTACGTATCGACAGACAACCCGGTGCGCTTCATCGATGCCTTCGTCGACGATCTCGATCTCGGCGAGGCCGGTTTCCATCGCTCGCAGCCGGAGGCCACCGGACGGCCGGGCTATGACCCGGGCGATATGCTAAAGCTGTACCTGTACGGCTATCTCAACCGAACGCGGTCGAGCCGGCGCCTGGAGGCGAAAGCAACGCGCAATCTCGAACTGATCTGGCTGCTGCGCGGGCTGCGGCCCGACTTCAAGGCGATCGCCGACTTCCGCCGCGACAACCGCTCCGCGTTCAAGGCGGTGTTCCGCGCGTTCGTGGTGCTGTGTCGCAAGCTCGACCTGTTCGGGCGCGAGCTGCTGGCGGTGGACGGCACGCGGCTGAAGGCGGTGAACAGCCGCGAGCGTAACTTCACGAAGGCCAAGCTCGACAAGTACATCAAGTCCGCCGACGAGCGGCTGGAGAAGTACCTTGCGCAGCTCGATGATGCCGACCGTGGCGAGGACGCCGGCACGACCAGACGGAGCGAGGCGCTGGCCGCGAAGATCGCAAAGGTACGCGAGCAGCGCCAGGTGAGCGAGGCGATGCTGGAGCAGTTGAAGGCCGGCGGCGAGAGCCAGATTTCGCTCACCGACCCGGACGCCCGCGCGATGGCGGCGCATCCCAAGGTCGGCGTCGGCTACAACGCTCAGGTCGCGGTCGATGCGAAGCACAAGCTGATCGTCGAACAGCACGTCACCAATGCGGGCAGCGATCTTGGTTTTCTGGCTGAAACCGCTGGTGCAGCCAAGGACCTTCTCGGCGTCGACCGGATCGATGTGGTCGCCGACATGGGGTATTACATGGGCGAGGATATCGCCGCGTGCGAGCGAGCCGGCATCACGCCCTATGTCGCCCGCCCCCGGCGCGGCACGGCCGTTGGCGACGGGCGCTTTCCCAAGGAGCGGTTCCGCTGCGATGAAGCCGCGGATTGCTACCACTGCCCCGGTGAGAAACGGCTCGATACACGCTACCGCTGGCTTCAGGGCGGTCACATCATCGTGCAATATTCAAACCCGCGCGCCTGTGACGGATGCGAACTCAAGCCGCAGTGCGCCCGCGGAAACTTCCGCCGCATCACGCGGTGGGAAGGCGAGGCGGTGCTCGACCGCATGGCGATACGCCTCGCCGCCCGGCCCGACATTCTCGACATCCGGCGCGAGACGGTCGAGCACCCCTTCGGTTCGATCAAGCAATGGATGAACCAGGGCGCTTTCCTGATGCGCGGTCTCGAAAAGGTGCGGGCCGAGTTCAGCCTGACCGCGCTCGCCTATAACCTCAGGCGGGCGATAAACCTCGTCGGCGTACCGGAACTGATCCGGGCAGTGCAGGCCTGACCCAACGCTAAAATCCCCCCAACCCGGCCGGGCATCGCGGCAGATGGCGCTCTACCGTTGGCCCCGTGCACCGTGTGATACTCAGCCAATATCCTGGTCCTCATCCCGCGCATTCCCAGGCGCAGCATCAGCAAACGGCGAGTTTCCGCACGGTCTGGATCCAAATCAGGAAGGATCGGTGGGGCGGGCATCACTCCAAAAACATGTGTTCCGGTCTGTTCCAGTATGTCCCGATTGCTGTCTTTGAAATTTGGTTCGACTATGCTGCGCCTATGATTCCCGATCTTCCTGTGGGAAGGGCGTTACGCCGCTTCCGTCGCCTCAACGGCATAAAGCAAGGCCATGTCGCCGAATTGCTTGGCGTGTCGCAGGGCAGCGTATCGCGATGGGAGAGCGGGGCACACGAACCCGAAACGCACCACCGCGACCATATTGTCGCGATGATCGCGGCGAAGGCAAACAACGATGCCGACGCGGCGCTGAGGCGTCTGGTGTCCAGCTCAACTCTCGCCGTGCATCTGGTGTGCGATGCGACGCACCGGTTATTGGCCGCATCTCCATCCCGCGTGGCGAGCTGGGCGACGAGCGAGGATAAGTATCTTGGCCAATCGCTATGGCGCTTTGCCAGTCCGGAGATCGTAGCAGCGGAGGCGGGGCTTCGAGATCACGGTTGGTTCGAGCGGCCTTGCCAGCGCCTCCGCTTTGAGACCGGCTCCAACAATAGCGACATCCTGATTGTGCGTCCCAGCCTTATGCAGTGGGAAACGGTGCCGCTGGCGGATGGTCGTATCGGACGGCTCACCACCACGATCGACTGACGCATCTTTTTTTCGTGGGTGAACGTTGCCGGAGTTTCTAGGCCGGCCGTCATGCAAAGACGTTGGCCTGCGATCCTGTTCCTCTGGCTTATCGGTGTACTTGCCGCCGCACAGCTGGCAAAATTTTCGACGATCGCGCCGTTATTGCGCGATCGCTTCGGCTTATCGCTGCCCGAAACGGGGTTGCTGATCTCACTGCTAGAAGTGGGTGGAGGGTTGTTCGGCTTCGTCGCCGGGCTGGCGCTTGGCTGGATAACGTGTCGACGGTCCCTGATTGCGGGAATGGTGATTCTGGCGTCCACGAGCCTCGCGGAAGCGCTGGCGACAGGCCCGACCATGCTCTTCGCTGCGCGCGCGGCAGAAGGTGTCGGCTATCTGCTCGTCGTTATCGCCGCGCCGACCGCCATCGCCGCAGTAGCCGATGATCGCGCCCGTTCACGCGCGCTGGCCCTGTGGAGCAGCTTCGTGCCGGTAGGGATCGCGATGGGCAGCGCCATCACCGGTTTCGGGGTGACAACCTTTGGCGTGCAGGGCATTCTGCTCTTGTGGGCGGGCCTGTTGGCATTGGCGATCGTTCCGGTGCTGCGTTGGCCGGTGGTCGATGGCGACAGTCGGCGGATCGTGCTGCCTGCCCCAGCGGCGTGGTTCTCGACCTTCACGTTCGGCATCTACACACTGTTCCTCTGTGCGCTGACCATGCTGCTGCCGACGTTCCTGATCGGGGAGCGCGGTGCGGCGGTGAACGAAGCCAGTCTGGTCGCATCGCTTGCATCGCTCTGTGCGCTGCCGGCATCCGGCATT
>JGI20151J14362_10001392_pt1 | contig 17509 bp, 3 predicted proteins | sample COG_01_FD_14362 | JGI IMG/M metagenome (IMG submission 14362)
GACTGGCGAACGTGAAAGAGACTTTGCGAGAGGAGACGAAACGAGCGATGGACGCAGCAGTTGGTGCGAACGCGAAAGTTGTGAAGTTGTTAGAGACGCTCGAGGCGTGCGAGACCGAGGATGGGGTTGTTTTGTACCACCGGGACGTTAGCGGTACGGGCGGCGGCGGAGGCGAGAGGATTGACCACAAAAGTCGAGGCGAAGAAGAGGACGAAGAGGAAAGGAAGAAGAAGAGGAATGAATACGTGAAGGAGGCGTTGGATCAGATTGCCGAGGAGGTTGGATACGAAGACGCGATGGTTTTGGCCGCGCGTGGGGGAGGGAGTGGAACAGGGTTCGCGTCGACAGTCTCCTCGAAGAGGAACGGGAAGTATCGGTGGGTAAAAATACTCTTCGCCATACTCACCAAAGCCCTCCAACTTTGGGTATGCATGTGGATTTTAATCGTCGCGGCGGTTCTCGCGGACGATATAACGCTCAGGGAGAACGTGAGTGGAGACTTTTGGGCGAAGTTTCCGTGGGTGTCGAAAGGGCTCGTTACCAACAACTTCGTAGGTCTCGCTTCGCTTTGACTTTTTCGCTACCGGCGGCGGCGCGGTTTGTTCTCACAGCGATGATGTATTTTTACTACTACTCTTNATAACGATTTTTGATACTCATAATATANACACGATTACTATTACATCTACTATTATTACATGCTAACTAGCTTCAGTATACTCTATCCTTCGAATATAGCTTTCAAGCGCGCGACTGGATCCACGGCTAACTTTTGCTTCTTCTCCATCTCTTCCTTCTTTCTTAACTTTTTCTCCTTCTTCGTCATCGCGGCGTCGAGCGAACGCTTACCAGAGGCGTCTCGGCCTTGACCGTCCTTATAGTTAGGTTTGGATTGCGCTATTTTTTTTTGCAAATCTTTGTCGACGTCCACTAAAGGGACACCTAAGCCTAACGACACGGTGGTCGTCGCCGGCGATGGTTTCGTCGTCATCGTCGGCAGCTTCGTGAGTCCCTCGCGATCGACTTTTGCTCCGAGATCTACATCGTCCTCTTTTTCGTTTGCTACTGCTTCAGTGGTAATAGAACTATCTCGTCGTTGCGCTACAACAGCAGATATGCGGGACGGCGAGGAAACGAGGAGCGGCGCCCAATTTTCGTCCCATCCGAAAATATCGTTGCCAGACTCGAACGCGCGCACGCGAGGTACGACGTCTTTGAAGCGACCACTCGTGTCCTTTTTTTCTTCCTTATCATTCTCATCATCTTCATCTTCTTCTTCTTCTTTATTTTTCTTCGTCTTTTCTTTTTCCCATTCAACTACCAACTCCTCTTTAAACGCGTTCGTTTTCGGTACCCCGTTCTCCTCCCCGAACGAACGAGACGAAGACGAAGGCAAACACCCTCCAAAACCGGCGAGCACGTTGTGCAACTCCGCGCACTCCGCGCACCATTGAAACACCAAAATCTGCACTCGCGCGAGAGCACTCAAAACCACCGTCGCAAACGGCACAAAAAATGACCTCGAAATCTCCGTCGTCGCGTGTATCCCGCACGCCTGAATCTTCTCCCGAACGCCCCTACCCTCGCCGCCGCCGATACCAAACGCCGTCGCTCGCAACGCGTTCACGCACACCGCCAACTGTTCTCTCGACGGCGCTAAAATCGTTTCTCTCTCTTTGCTTTTATCTTTCTTCTCCTCTTCAAAATGTTCGTGTAAACTCTTCTCCAACTTTGCCAAGGTGAGAGGAGCGTTGACCGTTTTGAGTAAAAACAGCACCTCTTTGACAACCATTTGTACACTTTGAAACAATTTCGACCTTCGGTGTTGCGCGTGGGAATTTTTGCAGAGCTTTTCGAGTAAGGCGATTTCGTCGCGTACTTTTCCATTGAATGACGTCGTTTTGTTCGTTTTTAAGATCGAGAGTAGGCGAGAGCGTTCTTCTCGCGCGCGATGATGGAACGACGTGCATTCGCCGTTTATATGAATTCCAATCGGTTTTAACGTTTGATTCGCGTACGCAGAAAGTACCGCAGAAGAAGAAGACCAAGAGTGCACACGACCACGACTCTTCCTCCTCCTCTCCCTCGTCGCCGTCATCGTCATCATCGTAATAAAAAACTCTCTCTCTAACTCTCTGCTCTCGCTTAAACAATTCGCTTTTCTCTCCGTGGTCTTCTTCTGGGGGTTTTCCCCTAAAACGTCTTTTTTTCATTTGGATCTGATTGAAGTTTTGCCACGTGAAAGCTTCCTATGACTCGATCGCGAGAATGAAGAAGAAATCCTTTCGCACGATGGAAAATAATTGTGTTTCATCTCACGTATGCAAGAAGAGCAAACGGACAGTCGCGTGAGATGTGCGTGGATGATCATTAAAATGATTCCTAGATAATAATCAAGCTTTTTGTCGATGGTATGTGTCTTACAATACTCGTATTTTAAAATTTTGTATCTCCCGAGAGAAAAAAATTAAAAAAAAAGACCAAAAATAGCCACGCGAGAAGAAGAACGCGCATCTCTTTGACTCTCTCTCTCTCTCTCTCTCTCTCTGCCCGTGGTGGGGCGCAGGTTCTTCTGAGAAAGAGAGAGGGAGAGAGAGAAGGCGCGAAGAAGATGTTGGTCGAACCGTCTTCTTCTTTAGCGAGACGAAGGAGAGGTTTGGCGAGGCGAAACGACGTGAGGAACTTGGCGAGTTTTTTACGTTTCGACGACTTTTCTCCTTTGACGACGACGGAAACGACGAGAAAGAAGCTCAAAAGAGGAGAAGATGGAGAGGATCTTACCGACGAGTTTGAGGAGGAGAAGAAGAAACAAACGGACGAGGATATCATCGTGTATTACCTCACGTGCGCGGAACGAGGCGAGCGACCNAAAAGAGAGTTTTTCATGTGCGAACGGAAAAGTTCCTACGAGAAAACTGTGGCCGACGCGAGTGGGAAAGAACCCTACGACGCGTACGCGTTGGTTGAAATCGACGAGAAGGAAAGGAAAAGGAGAGAACGNGAAGAGAAGAGAGGGTTCTTCAATGCGTCTTCGTCGAAAGAGGATTTGTTTATCGTTTCCGCGACGGCGGTGGTGCACCACCCGGCGGATGGGTCGGCGAGTAAATGTTACGCGTTGTCCGAGTGGATGCGAGAGAAGCATTTGGTGCGCGCCATGCGATGTTTGTCGACGTACGCGAGGTATAGGGAGAGAAAGGCGATACGGATTTGGAGAGCGGAAGTGAGAAGAAGATTGTTTGAGAGGACGAGGATGCAGATTGAGAAGAGAGCGTTCGTGGCGTCGGAGAGGTTTGCGCCGGCGATGCAAAAGTTGTTTGCGATTGCGAGCGCGATTGACGAAACGTCGTTCGTGCCGAAACGAGATGGTTTTGCGTATACCGCAGAGGCGTTTAAGACGCATTGCGATACGCACAGAGTCAAAGTTGTGCAACCTGTAATTGATTTGAAAGTAGAAGAGGCGACGAGGGTAGCGAACAGAGTGAACGCATCGGTCGTGAGAAGTTGCGCAATGTTAGGCAGCGGCGGTATGGAAACAGATTCCGTCGAAAAGGAGGAGGAAGAAGAAGGTGATGGAGACGAGGAGAGCGACGAGAGGATGGTAAAAGAGGAGGAGTGTATCACAAAAGAAGTAGAAGAAGAATTTTCTGCGTCGGCATTACTGATGGCACCGGCGCCGTCACTGTCTTCTTCCACTTCACTCGCCGAGGAAGCTTCGAAAATGCGAAAGCGCGAGAAAACGCGGAAAATACTCGAAAGGGAGAAGGATCGACTGGGTCATTTTACAAGATTTTGCGATTTAGTCGTCAATTCGCAACTCGCAGAAAGCGTCATCAAAGTATCAGAAACGGTTTTTAATGAAATCAATACGGTACAAGCGGACGAGAATAACGATGACGGCGTGTTTGTTGTAGAAGCTTTGTTCCCGGCGATTGCCGGCGTCACCACCGCGTTGACGCCAGAGTTTGATGCGCTGTTGGAGAATATTGAGAAGTCTTCGCGCTCACATTCGTTACAACTCGTGAATTCTGTGCCGAGAATTTTGAGCGCCACTGCAACTTCGCTTCCAGCGGATGCAGACGTACCCTTTCTCGCGCAAACGTTTTCGGCGTCGAAGATAGCTAAAGAGAGCGCGCGAGCGCACGAAGCGATGGAAAAGGCACGGAGTAGATTACGCGAAGATTTCGATAAAGCCATCGAGTATTGCGCGTTGACGCAATTTATGAACGCTCGCGCGATATATGATTTTGGCGAAACGAATCCGACTCGAGAACTCGTGAAAGTAGAAGGCAAAAATAAGCCACCGTCGACGGAGGACTTTACTTCTGCGCTTTCGATTGTCGCCGCATGGACTGCTGATATCGATTCTATCGAGAAATCGCGCCAAATAGGATCGCTGCGCGTCGACACTTCTGAAATTAAAAAAATTGTGACGCCAATCTGTACCGAAGCTGCGATTAAAGTGAAGGAGAGATTAATTACAACAGCAAAAGCAAAAACGGTAGCCTTGCTTAGCACGTTGGAAGCGTCCACGGAGATGTTGCGAGACTATCCCAAGACTGGACGAGAAGAAAGTGACGAAGGTCACTGTGAACAAGACGTCAAAAAAGATGACGAGACAGGCGGCCAAGTTAGTATGAACGCGGAAGATGGCGCAATAGACACTAGAAATGACGAATCAGCAAAAGTGGCGTCGGGGGCGCTTGACGAAAGCGTTCGCTATAAACGAACTGTGGTGAAAGCAGCAGAAAATGTTCGTTCGTTCGAAATGGAGTCTGTTTCGATTGAAACGATGTATTCACTCGCATCAACGCATTCGGTGAAGATTCCGGCGCACGATCAGGTTAAACTTGATGATTTGCGCGTCGCTGTAGAGGAACATGGCAAGGCGTTGGAAGACGCGAAAACCTACTTGGATACACGCGACGAAGCAAATATCGCGATTTTAAAGTCAGAATCCGAACGTTTAGAGAAGAGTGGCGAAGAAATTTTTGAGCAACTACCAGGAGGACCTACTGGTGAAGAGGTTATGAACGAGTGTATTCTTCCCTCTGTGGTGATTGAATCGTTGAAAGAAACGAGAATGCGATTAGACGGTATGCGAGATCGCGCCGCCGCTTTGAAGTCGTACGCCGAAACTTACTCGTTATCCTCGGTTGAGTCCGATGCGAGAGACGGTGTGGAGGGGGAGAATATTGCTTCGAATGTATCGAGTGCGTTTAATTTCCGAGCGCTCGACGACGCCAATCGCGAATTGACAATAAGAGAAACCGCATGGGAACAATTGAATACGTTCCAATCCATTTCCACAGAATGGATGCATTCTGCCATCGTAGACGTTAACGTAGATAGTGTTCTCGAAAAGATTGAAAAGACAAAGGTACAATTAGGAAAGTTGAAACGCATGAGGAAAGACAAACGCGATGAAGTAGTATCACGTTTGGATAAGTGCGTTCAAAACTTCGAGGCAACGTTACCGGCGCTTGAAACGTTATCGAGCGACGCGTTGAAAGAACGGCATTGGAAAGATATTCGAGAATTACTCAACGTAGTAGATGACAACCAACCTGTACTGGCATTGGACGATACCACGGAAGATAAGTTTATATCATCTGAGTTGTCGTCAGATTCGCCTACGTCAACAGAGACGTTATCTGAGACAAAAAATAGCTCCTCTTCCACGCTTACCTTGGAGAAAGCTCTGGAAGCTGGTTTACAATCAAAAATCGATGTTATCCGCGATATCGTCGCGCGCGCTTCGAAGGAAAATGCGCTAGAGTCCGCTTTAATAAAAATGGAGAAAGATTGGGATGGTATAGATTTCGTGTGTACGCCATACAAGGATACTGGCACGTGCGTCCTCGGCGGAACGGAAGACGCTCAGGCGCTTCTGGACGATCAACTCGTGAAGACCCAATCCATTCGCGCGTCTCCATTTTCGCAGCCGTTCGGCGACCGCGCAGTAGTTTGGAGCGAGACCCTGCAGCGTTTACAAGATACGCTCGATCAGTGGGGATCGTGTCAAGCGACTTGGCAATACTTGGAGCCAATTTTTGCCTCTGAAGATATCGTGAAGCAGATGCCCGTAGAAGGGGAAAAGTTCAAGTCTGTGGATCAGATGTACCGTAACGTCGTGGATGCAACCGCAAAGAATCCGTCGGCGATACAATGCGGCAGAGATGAAACGCGATTACAAAGTTTGGAAGCCGCAAACACGTTACTCGATGAAATTCAGCGAGGTTTACAATCCTACCTGGAGTTGAAGCGCATCGCATTCCCGCGCTTCTTCTTTCTCTCGAACGACGAGATGCTCGAGATATTGAGTGAAACAAAAGATCCACGCAGAGTGCAACCGCATTTGAGAAAGTGCTTCGAAGGTATAGATTCCGTGACTTTTGAAAAAAATGAAGAAGACGATCGAGAATATATTGTTGCCATGAATTCCGTCGAAGGCGAAGAAGTGCCGTTCAACACGTTTATAGAACCGGCAAAGGCTAACGGTGCCGTCGAAAGATGGTTATGCGAAGTCGAAACGTCAATGTTAGAAGCAGTTGAGAAACAGTGCGCTGCTGGAGTTCGCGCGTATGCGACCACGGAGCGGAAAAAATGGGTGTTGGAATGGCCCGGTCAAGTGGTATTACTTGGGTCGCAGATTTATTGGACTCGCGACATCGCCGAAGCTTTACGAAACGAAAAATCCAATCCAGGGAGCGTGAAGAAAGCCGCGGAGAAGTGCGATCGGCAATTGAAAGAGATTATCGAGTTAGTGAGAGGTGACCTGACTCCTTTACAGCGTAAAACGCTCTCTGCTTTGGTGGTCATGGATGTCCACAATCGAGACGTGGCCCGTAAGCTTGCCGAAGATGGCGTATCCTCCGAACGCGATTTTTCCTGGTTGTCACAGTTGCGTGCGACGTACGAATTGAAGAAAGTGCAAAAAGATGACGGTTCGTACGATAGAAAAGAGACCGTGATGTTGCGCATGATGAATGCTTCCGTCGAATATGGTTACGAATACCTAGGAAACTCGTCGCGCCTTGTGATTACGCCGTTAACCGACCGCTGCTATCGTACGCTCATGGGAGCAATTCATCTCAACTTGGGAGGTGCACCGGAAGGTCCAGCTGGTACTGGTAAAACAGAAACAACCAAAGATCTCGCAAAAGCGCTGGCAAGACAGTGCGTTGTTTTCAACTGTTCCGATTCTTTGGACTATTTAACGATGGCACGATTCTTCAAAGGTTTAGCTTCGTCCGGTGCGTGGGCGTGCTTCGATGAATTCAATCGCATCGATTTGGAAGTGCTATCTGTTGTAGCCCAGCAAGTGCTTGAGATTCAAATCGCCGTGAAGAATAACGTGAAGAAGTTCTTCTTTGAAGGTTCAGAACTTACGTTGCGTCCGACGTGCAATGTGTTCATCACGATGAACCCTGGTTATGCGGGTAGATCCGAACTTCCAGATAACTTGAAAGCGCTCTTCCGAACAGTAGCTATGATGGTTCCTGACTACGCGTTGATTTCTGAGATTTTGCTCTATTCTGATGGGTATCTTAACGCGCGAGCGTGTGCGCGAAAGATTGTAGCGACGTATCGTTTGTGTTCAGAACAGCTTTCTTCTCAGGATCACTACGATTATGGCATGCGTGCCGTCATTGCTGTGCTCAGGGCCGCAGGCAATTTGAAGCGAAAGCATCCAGAGGAGTGTGAATTTGTTTTGACGTTACGTGCCATCATCGACGTGAACTTGTGTAAATTTCTCGCCCACGACGTTCCTTTGTTTTATGGCATCGTCGGTGATTTATTCCCCGGGGTTGTTCTACCGAAAACAGATTACGAAAATCTGCACGCTGCTGTGATTGATCAGTGTACTGCGAGGAATTTACAGCCCACGGAGTATTTTTTGACCAAGATTACGCAATTGTATGAGATGATTGTGGTTCGACACGGTTTGATGCTAGTCGGCGAGACGATGAGTGGAAAATCATCAGCGTTGGCTGTATTAGCTGGTGCCCTTACAGATTTACACGAGAAAGGACTGAACGATGAGAAAGAGGTCATTGCGACGTATTTAAATCCAAAGGCAGTCACGATGGGACAACTTTATGGTGAAACAGATAACGTGACACAAGAGTGGAGAGAGGGGGTGTTGGGTTTACACTTCCGTAAACTCGCGAATATGCGCGAAACCCACATCAGAAAATGGCTCGTTATGGATGGTCCCGTCGATGCAATTTGGATCGAGAACATGAACACAGTTTTAGACGATAATAAAAAGTTATGCCTCCCGAATTCTGAGATTATTGCAATGACGGGGTTGATGAACTTGATTTTTGAGGTTGCCGATTTGGCCGTGGCGAGTCCGGCGACGGTATCTCGATGCGGTATGGTTTACATGGAACCCGCTGAAGTAGGATGGAAGCCGCAATTCAAATCGTGGGTATCTGAAGCACGTGTAATGTACGGAAACGAAGCGCACGATCGCCTATCGACATTATTTGAAACGTTTCTCCCGGCATCGGTTGAGAAAGTCGGCGAGTTGAAGAAGATCTCCCCGGCGGGCGAAGGAAATCTCACGGCATCGCTTACGCGCCTATTTGACGCGACGCTGAAAGATTTGATCACAGGATATGAAAATAGTTCTGACGTGAGTAACGACGCTGCGCATACGGCTGGAATTGCTAGCGACGAAAGCGAGTCGAGCGTCGTGTCTCGTTATCTTAACCCACCTATTACTGCGATTGACGCCTCGTTCCTATTCGCCTTGGTGTGGTCTGTTGGTGGATGTGTCGATACAAAGAGCAGATCAGCATTTGATACGTTCTTAAAATCTACAATTGCGTCCAAAACCAGTTCTCTGTCATGTCCGGAAACATTTTGGCGCGATGAAAGTGCCACCGTCTACGATTTCAAAATTTCCGCTCCCAAAGGAGCCGGTGTTGAACGTTTGCACGGTATTGCGTGGCAAAAATGGATTGACTCTATTCCGGCGCAAGCTCGAATTATTCCAAAAGACCTTCCTTTTGATGCAACAATTGTTCCAACGAAAGAAACGGCTACGTGCGATCACTTGCTCGATTGCGCTTTGCGGCATGGGTACCCGATACTCTTCTGCGGCCCCACGGGTACTGGAAAATCAACCATCGTACAGCGCAGATTACGCTCCTTAGATAAGAGTAAATGGCAACCGACAACTATTGGGTTTTCTGCGAGAACATCTGCGAACGCTACACAAGCGCAAGTGGATGGACGTCTCGATAAGAGGCGAAAAGGTGTATATGGACCAATTCCAGGTGCTAAGGGCGTATTCTTTATCGATGACGTTAATATGCCGCAACGCGAATCGTATGGCGCGCAACCTCCTATTGAAATTCTTCGACAATTCCATGATTACGGAGGTTGGTACGGTAGAGACAACGCGTTTGTAACGCTCCAAGATATCCAATTCGTCGCCGCGATGGGTCCAGCCGGTGGAGGTAGAAATCCAGTGACGGAGCGGTACTTGCGTCACTTTTCACTCGTTTCAGTTCCGGAAGTAGACGAATCGGCTTTGAAAGGAATTTATAACGCCATTTTATCGCAACACTTTCAGAACTGCGAGTTTCATAATTCTATCGTCAACATGGCTCCGGACGCCGTTTGCGCTACGCTGGTCGTATACCAAACTTGCCTCGAGAAGTTACTTCCTACGCCGGAGAAATCGCACTATTCGTTCAATTTGCGAGATTTTTCGCGAGTCGCGCAGGGTTTGACTATGTTACCGCTCTCGCAAGTGGAGAATGAGAGCGATTTTGGCCGACTTCGAATCACGAGACTGTGGACTCACGAAATATTGAGGGTCTTTGGAGATCGCTTAGTTGACGTAGCGGATGAAAGAATACTGGTTGACTCCATGCGGGTCGCTGTGTCAACACATTTCCGAGAAAACTTCGACGGCTTGTTTTCACACTTGAATATGAACGATACGAAACTTTTGGCGTTTGGTAAATATGCAAATCCACCGAAAATTCGCGATGAATTCGACGACGACGACGACGACGCGAACAATCTCGAGCTACAAGTACCTCCTCCAAGTTACGAAGAACTTTCTGGAGATGCTCATAGTTGGGTTTCAATCATGGACGAGCATTTGAACTATTACAATCATTATTCAAAACAGCCTATGAATATTACCATGTTTGTTTACGCCGCGGAGCATATTTCACGAATTTGCCGCATTTTAGCACAACCTGGTGGACACGCTCTCTTGGTTGGCGTCGGTGGTTCGGGACGCAAATCGCTCGCAAGACTAGCTGCGCATGCGAGTGGAGAAATGTTCGTGAAAGAAATTGAAATGACAAAGACGTATGGTATGCTCGAATGGAGGGAAGATTTGAAAAATATGCTGCGTATGTCTGGCGGGGAGAACCGAGACGTCGTCTTCTTATTCAGCGACGCGCAAATAAAAGACGAGGCATTCATCGAAGATATCAACAACTTACTCAACGCCGGTGAGATTCCAAACGCTTTTCCAACGGACGAGAAGGCTCAAGTTTTAGAAATGGTTCGAAAAGATGCCACGAAAGAAATTGGAGAGGATGCCACGCAATCGGAGCTGTGGGCGTACTTCGTATCGAGGTGTCGCCGTAAACTTCACGTCGTTCTGTGCTTATCTCCGGCCGGCGAGGCTTTCCGAGAACGTTTGCGTCAATTTCCGTCGTTGGTCAATTGCTGCACTATTGATTGGTTCAAAGCGTGGCCGGAAGATGCCTTAGAAGCGGTCGCCGGTAAGATTCTCCGGGAATCCGTGGATGGTATTTCGCCCGAGGCCGCGAGTGCGCTTACGAGTGTGTGTGGTATCATGCACTCGTCCGTGGCAGAGTTATCTGAACGGTACTACGCGAGAACTGGACGGAAGAATTACGTCACGCCAACGAGTTATCTCGAACTTTTGAGCACGTTTGCGAGTTTAGTGGGTAAGCGAAGAGAGGAAACTATGCGATTGAAGAGACGATACGAAGTTGGTCTGGAAAAGCTCGCATCTTCGGCAGAGCAAGTTGCGGGCATGCAAAGTGAACTCGAAGCTCTGCAACCGAAGCTGAAAGAGTCCGCAATTGAAGTCGCCGAAATGATGAAAGAAATTCAAAACGAGAAGGAGACAGTAGTCGAGCCGAAACGTAAGATTGTCGAAGCCGATGAAGCCGTCGCCGCGGAAAAAGCTAGGGAAGCTAACGGAGTGAAAGAAGAATGCGAGAACATATTAGCAGAGGCCATGCCTATTCTCAACGACGCTATTGCCGCCTTGGATACGTTGAAACCGGCGGATATTAATTACGTGAAACAGTTGAAAAACCCGCCGGCGATTATTAAACTCGTCCTCGAAGCCGTCTGTGTCATTTTAGAAGTCAAACCAGCTCGGGCAAAAGATCCAGACACGGGTCGTACTGTCGATGACTACTGGAAACCATCGTGTGGATTACTAAACGACAAAGATTTCCTGGAAACGCTTAAATCGTACGACAAAGATAACATACCGATAAAAGTCATACAGAAAATTCGATCAGTATACATCTCGAACCCGTTGTTCACGCCTGAAAAAGCTGCGAATGCGTCGAGCGCTGCCGAAGGTTTGTGCAAATGGGTTTGTGCAATGGACAAGTACGATAAAGTTGCAAAAATCGTCGCCCCGAAGCAAGAAGCGTTGAAGGAAGCCGAAGCGGCGTACGATGAAGTCATGGTGGGATTAAACGCCACCAGAGCGGATTTGAAAACGATATTAGATAAGCTCGAAGCTATGGAGACAGAGTTGAAGAAGCAGAACGATAAAAAAGCTAACCTCGAAGCAGAAGCGAATTTGTGCGCAGTAAAGTTACAACGCGCCGAGAGTTTGATTTCAGGTTTAGGCGGCGAGCGCGCTCGTTGGAAGAAAAAAGCGGAAGATCTCGGTCGACAGTATGAAAATATTGTTGGCGACGCGATCCTTTCCGCCGGTACTATCGCATACTTGGGTGCATTTCCAATGTCTTGCAGACAAGAGATGCATGATATGTGGATGCATGAGCTCAATAAATCGAAAATAATCTGTTCGACTAAATGCGAGTTGATTGACATTCTCGGCGATGCCGTCAGAATTAGGGAATGGCAAGTTGCGGCGTTGCCAAACGATCAATTCTCCATTGAGAACGCCATCATAATCGAAAATGCGAGACGTTGGCCTCTTATGATTGATCCACAAGGGCAAGCAAACGCTTGGATTAAAAATATGGAGAAGAAGAATAACCTCAGAGTCGTGAAACTGTCTGAAGATGGAGCGCATATGCGGGAACTCGAAAACGCCATTCAGTTTGGTACGCCGGTATTACTAGAAAACGTCGGAGAAGAACTCGATCCAAGTCTAGAGCCTTTACTTTTGAAGCAAACATTTAAAAGCGGAGGCGTGACGTGTATGCGATTAGGAGACGCAACAGTTGAGTATTCGGAAGACTTTAGACTTTACATTACGACGAAACTTCGAAACCCGCACTATTTACCGGAGACGGCGGTGAAAGTGACATTGCTCGATTTCGCAATCACACGAGAAGGTTTGAGCGATCAACTTCTCGCCTTGGTCGTTGCAAAAGAACGCCCGGATCTGGAAAAGCAGAAAGATGAGCTCGTTACGCAATCTGCGAAGAATGCGCGAGAGTTGAAACAGCTGGAAGATCAGATTCTAGAGGTTTTATCAAACTCTGACGGCAACATCCTCGACGACGAGCGTGCGATTAAAATTATTACAGACTCCAAGTCGGTCTCTGAATCCGTTACACAAGCTCAAGCTGAGGCAGAAGAGACTGAGAAAGACATTAACGCTGCAAGATCTGCGTACTCAAGTTCTGGATCTTACGCAGCTTTACTCTTTTTCTGCATATCAGATTTGGCTGCGATTGAATCGATGTATCAGTACTCGCTGCAATGGTTCTCGCGATTATTCATCGCCTCTGTCGTAAACTCCAAATTTGAGAAAACTACATCAGTATCATCATCAGTGGAGGAGACCGCCGTCGAAGATTCGGTCGATACTCGACTGAGAGATATCCGAACGCACTTCACGAAAAGTCTCTACGATAATGTCTGCCGCTCGCTCTTTGAATGCGATAAACTTCTGTTCTCGTTCTCGCTGTGTTCGCGCATTTCTCGGGACGAAGGGATGCTCGACGGACAAGAGTGGAACTTTCTACTCACGGGCGTTCAGATTGGATCAAAAGTTGACAAGAATCTAGTAGAAAAACTCGTACAAACTGTGGACTGGATCGATGAAAAGCGCGCAAATGATTTTGCTAATTTATCCTTTCTTCCGAGATTTTCGGATATTTGTGAAAGTATTTTAGATACAACCAATATCGAATCGCAAGAAACGTGGAAAGCTGCGTATGATAGTCCTACTCCGCACGAAGCTGCTTTCCCGAAACCGTATGACACGCTTTCTGAATTCAGTCGTTTGTGTATTATTCGTTGTTTGCGCCCGGATAAGCTTATCCCGGCTGCTCGTAAATATGTCGGCGCGACGCTTGGCGAACAGTTCATAACGCCTCCAACTTTCGATTTGGAGAAATGTTACGCAGATGCAGGACCGCGTGCACCGCTAGTCTTTGTCTTGTCCGCAGGTTCAGATCCAATGGCAAAGCTCTTACAGTTTGCGGCGTCGAAAGGGGAGGCCGATGCGGTGAAATCGATCTCGCTCGGTCAAGGCCAAGGCCCCAAGGCAAAGAAGCTCATCGATGAAGCTCGCGTAAACGGCGGTTGGGTTGTTTTACAGAATTGTCATCTAGCACCTTCGTGGATGAAAGCTTTGGAGAAAATATGCGAAGATTTAGTCGCTGGTGAAGGTGAAGCGCACAATAGGTTCAGATTGTGGATGACGTCGTATCCGTCGAAAGACTTTCCGATGACGATTTTACAGAACGCGGTGAAAATGACCAACGAGCCGCCCAGAGGGATCCGAGCGAATGTGAAACGCGCTTTAAGTGTACAGCTGCTTTGCGATGATGACTTTTTCGATAAATGTGCAAGGCCTAACGAGTTCAAGCGATTGTTATTTTCGTTGTGTTTTTTTCACGCCAACGTTCAAGAACGACGAGCGTTTGGGCCTATCGGTTGGAACGTTCCGTATGGCTTCGACGACGGTGATTTATCGATATCTGCACGACAACTAAAAATGTTCCTCGATGAAAAAGACGAGGATGAAGAGGATGGTAGCATCGAAGACGAAGCTACTGGTGGTGCTGCCACTACCGTTGCCGATGATGACGAAAAAGCGCTCGTATCGAAAGCAGTCTCGAAGTTACCTCTCGAGGCTTTACGTTATTTAGCCGGTGAATGTAACTATGGAGGCAGAGTAACAGACGCTAACGACCGCATTCTGCTCGCGACTATTCTTGAAAAGTGCTACTCAGAAGAAGCCGCGTCGTCGAATAATTTTGCGTTATCCGCCTCTGGAAAATACGCAACTCCGTCCATCTTGAATCCAAGTCGCGCGCAGCTTCTCGAACACGTGGACGCATTACCCGCTTTACCAGAACCAGAGGTTTTTGGTTTGCACGCGAACGCTGACGTCTCTAAAGATCGCGCGGATGCAGAGGCGATGTGTCGAGATCTACTAAAAATGTCCGGCGATAGCGCGAGCGAGGAAACAAACGAGAATCTCGAGACAGAAGAAAGTGGTGAACACGCAACGAAGGAAAAGGATGACTGCGAAGAAGATTCATCTAGTACCACCACAAACGAGGCTGCGGATACGAACACTGCGTTAAAAGAAGTCATNAACGACGCAATCGCCCGTCTTCCGTCTAATTTTAATGTCGAAAAGACGCGAGAAAAGCTCCCTGACGCCTACGCGGATTCTCTCGGAACAACTTTGTGTCAAGAAATGTCCCGATATAACAAGCTTTTGCTCAACATTCGAAAATCTTTACACGAGATTGAAGCCGCTCTCGCCGGACGCGCAGCTTTCTCAGCCGAGTCCGAAGCGTCGAAGAAAGCAATCGAGCGCAACGCCGTTCCGGAAGCCTGGAAAAAAGTGAGTTATCCGTCGCTCAAACCTTTCTCCTCGTACTTTGACGACCTCTTGGAGCGTTGCAGCATGCTCGAGACTTGGGATAGGAATGGAAAGCCACCCGCGGTGTTTTGGATCTCTGGTTTCTTCTTCGCGCAGTCGTTCTTAACGGCCGCGTTGCAGAACTATAGCCGCAAACACAAACTCCCCGTGGACGAAATAGCGTTCGATTTTGAGCCAATCAAAGGCGACGTGAGTGATATTACCGAACCACCCGAAGCTGGAGTGTACGTCTCCGGTCTATTCTTAGAAGGATGCGGGTGGGACGAAGAAAACATGCAACTGGTTGAATCGGAGAAAAACGTCTTACACTCGAAAGCGCCTATATTTTGGTTCAAGCCGAGAAAGGCAGACGAGATTAAGCAAAACGCGAGGTACGATTGCCCTTGCTATCGAACGGCAGAAAGAAGAGGTACGCTCGCGACGACTGGACACTCGACAAACTTTGTCATGCACGTGAAAATGCCCACGAAAGAACCCGCGGAACACTGGATTAAAAGAGGAGTGGCGTTGGTGACCCAACTCAGCGAGTAAATTTTAGAGAAAAGCGTACATTCGGTGCCAATAGTACTTATTTATTACCAAATCATCAAACGAATTCAAAAATATGTTTAAAGCCCTTCAATAGGAACTTGCAAAAACTTCGCCAACTCCGCCGCTTGCCTCTCCACCTCCGCCAACGTCAACGGTTGGCCGATGCGCGTCAACGGGATATCGCCTTTACCTTTGCACTTCACGTACACAACCCGTCTCGGGTTAATCCCGTCAGAGATCTCCACTCTCACCGCCGTCACGTCTTTCAAATCCGTCAACAAGTTCACCCGTCTATTCTTCCCCGGAAACCCATATCTAAACACTCGAAAAATCCCTTCCTCTTTGTTAAACTCGTTATACCCGGCGCCGACGTTCCAGTTGATCGTCAACCATAAATACGTCGCCAACAACAAACCCGCGATACCGTAAAAGCTCATCACCAACCCTTGCGGAAAGAATTGAATGTCCGAAGCGTCCAAGAAAAACACCAAATTGTGTTTGAAATACGCGCTCGCGCCGGTGATCAAAAACCCGCTCGCGCCGGCGGTCACGACCGAGGCCCAAAAGTAATTCGAGAATCGCTTCGCCCCGACCACTGGGTCCACGTACACGATATCGTTGACGATTTTTTTGAACTCATCGTCTCCTCCCGAGGAATCATTGTTGTTGTTAAACATCCCCGCGTTCATTTTCACCGATCTTATCTTCTGCTTGGTGGAAAAGGAGGAGGAAGAGGAGGAGGATAAAGCGTTGTTCACGGCGCAGATCGTCCTCGATGATGACGACGGTGTAATCACCATTTTTTCCCCGCGAACGACGCCCACCCCGCGCAAAGTAGATTTACGCGCGCTTTTGCTGCTACTCATCGTCGCATTAATGATGATGCTGTTGTTGTTGTTGTTTCTAGTGTGTTGTGCTCTTCTGCTCGTCCTCGGGGAGGACAAAATCGCCCCAAACGAGGAGGAGGATACTCCCACCAGTGCTGACATCTTGAAGATTTTTTATGCCGAAAATGTGGACGAAAGATGAGAAATTTTTTTGATTCTCCTTTTGTTCATTTTTGGAACGTACGAAAATTTAATACAACACAAGACTAATGACTCTCTCTCTCTCTTTTCTCTCTCTCTCTCTCTCTCTCTCTCTCTCTCTCTCGCCACTTCTGATATTCTTCTTCTCTCTTTTAGTAGTGTTATTATTACAAGTGCAACTCTTCCTTTTGTTCTTTTTGTTTCTGCAGTTGTTCTTTGGGTTTCGCGGCGATTTTCCTCGCCGCGGATCTCGGGACGAAGGAAGGTTTCGCTTTCGTCGCTTCGACCGGTTTGGACGGAAGCGGCGGAGGCGTTTCGTCTTTAACCACCGGCGGCGGTCTTTGCTGTTGGGAAGGCGTTGGTGCTTTTGAAGATGGTTTGCCGGACATGACGTTGACGGGTTGGACGGATTCCACCGGAGCCCAGCCGGTTTTCTTTGGCTTTTGTTCTTGTTGAGGTTTGGGCGGCGGAGGCATTGACTTTTGCGGCGGCGGCGTTGGAGGAACGGGCGCCGCGGAAGATTGTAACAGTTTGGCTTCGAGCGCTTGTAACGAAGTGCTGCCGCCGCCGCTTGAAGGTGGAGCTTGAGATATCGATTGCTGCGTGAGCTTTGCTTCTAAGGCCGCCAAAGAGGACGGCGCAGAAGCAGCAACAACCGGTTGTGTTTGTTGCGCTAACTTTGCTTCGATATCGGCTAAAGAAGACACGACGGCAGGCGCTGCCGGTTTCTTCGGCTTCGTCGTAGCTTTTTCGTCCGCCTCTTCTTCCGGTTTCGGCGGCGGCGTCTTCTTCAACAAGTCTTTCAAAGATCCGATGATGCCTTTTTTCTTCGTCGGAGGTGGAGGTTTCGTTTGTTGTTGTTGTTGTTGTTGTTGTTGTTGTT
>JGI20151J14362_10001394_pt1 | contig 17493 bp, 21 predicted proteins | sample COG_01_FD_14362 | JGI IMG/M metagenome (IMG submission 14362)
TGAATTGTCACTCTCGGCTGCTATATCGGTTTTTTCTGTTGCGATACCGATATTGATGATTGTACCACTTCTTCCGTGATTACATTCAACATAATCGCCTATATTAATTATCATAGTTAGTCCTTTTGTTAGTGTTTGTTTTTAAATAAGTATTCTTTGTCATAACTAAGACCTAGACTATAACAGATATAACCAGCATCTGTCTCTTTATCTAAATCTAAAGATTGTAAAATCCACTTGATTGCTTGTTCTCTATTCTCAGCACCAAGTTCTAAATTCTTTTTTACTTGACTTTCAAATTTTTCATAAGTTTCTTGTTCAAACTTCTTTTCGTTTTCAATTTCTTCATCTGCCCATGCACCATAAGATTTCAGTTCTTTTTGAAACTTCTCATCTGTCCAATACTTTGATTCTGCAACTACAGTTCTTGCATAAGACTTTGATGTTGCTGTCGCAACAGTTTCATATAGTGTTTGTTCATCTAAATATCTTGTCAACTGTTTTACAGTGTAAACACCGTATTCTCTCCAGTGAGCAGGATCCTCTACCAACATACCAATAAAACAATTAGGCGTTTCTAACATTTCTTTTTTAGAAGCCTCATTCATAGATTTGATATGAGCTACTAAATCTAGTTCGTCTTGTCTTGTTTGGTTATATTGAGCAGTGGTAATCATTAAGCATTCTCCAGTTCCATGTCAATTACTTCATCAACATTATCGTAACTAATTCCTACTAAATCTAAGTTTTGAACATTCATAATGTCAATCTTAGCTTGTTCTTTGTTAATAAGATTTTGTTTAACTTGTAAGATTATCTTATCAACAGCTTGTTCGGCACAATCCCATGCCCAATTTTTAACTTTACTCATAGTGTTTTTCTCCTTTGTTAGTTAATATTATATCAAAGATTTGAAGTAATGTCAAGTAATTTCTTTTCTTGGCTTCTTCAATTCTTTCTTTTAGTGTTTTTTTCTTTATCATATACACATATAATACACTATCCACCATAGAAAGCAAGCACTTTTTTCGCTTTTTAGCGCTTTTTTTTAAGTTTTTTTTGAGACCAGGTAACGATTATGGAGCTGCGTTAAATCGCACAGCTATTTCCATGCGTTAATTATCCATTCCTGAGTAGATTCGTGAGGATTTGGCTGTCCGTGACACACGGTTACCAACGATTCGCCATTGTGTTCATAGGTCATGGCACTTCGGGAGTATCTGGTACCACTTCGGTCATACCATTTATACGATTGTGTCCACGAATCAGGAAAAGAACCACATGTTTTATCATTCTTAATAAAGTCTGAAATTAGGTTCTGGTCACCTGCAAACTTTCTAAGGTATTCTGGTCGGTTTCCCATGAATTTATGCCAAATTTTTGACTGAAGGTTATGTTGTGAGAAACGCATGATACTAGAGTTCCAAATTTTGGTAATAGGGTTAAAGTCATTCATGCCTACAAATTCAAGTTGAGATTCATAAGTAAAGAAGTTATCAATGTTGCCTGTAATCACAACATCTAAGTCCATGTACAGTGTGACACCTGGTAAATATACATCTGGATGAAACAGTTGTAGTTTATTCCACCAACCTTGTAAGTCTTCTTCAGGAAACTTTCTTACATCTATATCTCCCTCGACCATCTTCTTCATTTTGACATGGTCAGTAAATACTATAAAGTTAACAGGAATAGTGGTGTTTCTTTTCACCATGTTGTAGAGTTTTTGTACATACTCTACGGGGTACTTATCACCATAACAAACACAAGCAAAATTCATATCGCTAACCAATTGTACATTGCCCTCATACTAAAAATTAAATACATAAGTTCCATCAAAGTTCTAGGCCAATCTCTATCTTTGTAACCAAAATATACCCACATAACACAGGCAATAACACTAAAGAGCCATCCAACCCATTGTGTAGAAATATTAGCACTAGATAGGATAAAAACAGAGGCCATCGCCAATGCAAATCCTAGCCAGCGTTCTGGTACTGTACCTTTAAAATATCGAAAGCCAAGCCATCTTCTATTTCTTGTATTGTAAACTGGTGATTTGCTATCATGTTTAGCCATTCTTGCACCGTCTTTCTACCTGGTTTAAATGGTTTTTCAACCTTGTTGATTTTACGACTTGTTACAAATGATGCAACATGTCTTTGATGTGTAAATGCCGGTGTCATATTTAGTAGACCATCTACTGCTGACAATGACATATTAGTAACTACACAACTTGCATTTTTTATATCATCTTTGATATCAGTTCCCCACCATTCATTTCCTGGTCTAGGTTTATTTCTCATTTTGATTGGCAAATCTGTATGTTTTCTTACCTCTTCACCTACTTGTTTAATCCACTCTTCTTGCGTAACACCATTGATGTGCATAGTAACAGTTGGTGATGAAGGACATAGTAATACATAGTCACCACTGTCTCTCCAACCCTTAAATTCTACATCAATACCTTGTCTCTCTAATGTATTATATCTTTCAGGTGTTGCAACATGCATTTTGATAGTGTGTATATTACCTTTACAAATTCTAAAGTATGTCTTATCATAATCATTGATAATTGGTGTAGGGTATCTTGTAATCTGTTCAGTTAAATAACCAACATCTACATACCACCACTCTTCACCTTTTTCTATACATTGTCGTATCTCTTTTATATTATTACCTGCTAAACCCCAAAAGAAATGTATTGGTTTCATAGGTGTATCTTTCCAACCTTTTTCAATTGCTGGCCATAGTTGATGTGATAGACATTTATCCCATGCTATTTTGTGTGTTATAATCATCTTGCTCTCAATAAGTTATTGTTTACTTTCATTACTGTATCTAATATTTCGTTATCTGTAAAATTTTTAAATGCTTCGACATCTTTAGGAAAACAACTGCCATCATACCCTAACTTTTCTACTTTCATATGACTAGGTCCTATGTTTTCAAACAAACTTAATATACCTATCATTTCATTGTAATTTATATCTTTACTTAATTTCTTATTCAAATCGTGAAAAAATGTAACTTTGATTGCTAACCAACAATTATGTATATACTTTACCATGCTAGCTGTTTTTCTATTTGTTATCACATTCTCTTTGTTTAATTTACTAAACCTGTCTATCCACCATTTTACTTCTTTTTCTTCACCACCCCAAATGAATACTTTTTGATTCTTAAAATCTTCTTTAGCATACTTTTCTCTTAAAAATTCTGGCGAATAAATTACATTCTTTGAATACTTATCAATTTGATTAGGTAGTATGGTAGACTTAATTAAAATTTTCATATCACCTAGACCATACACAACCTTTTTTATAATACTATCATCTGGTTTACCATTTTCAGTAGGTGTAGGTAAACAAATAATGGCACCGTCAGCATTTAAGTAATCTTTTATTTTATTATCATTCAACCTAGGGTCTATGCGTACAACTTTAATATCATGTTCTTCTAAACAATCTGCAATCGTACCACCTACAAAACCACAACCAATAACTAAAATCATGTTTGTAACCTTGTTGCTGTATTGTAGGCAGTACCATCTTTAAATTCTTCACTTGTAAATTGTACAGATAATAAACTATCTACCCATTGATTAATTAAATCATCATCTGGATAATGTGGACTTTCTATGTTTTCATACATACACTCAGATACTTCTTTTGATGCTGATACTTCATCACAGAAACTAGGTACACCATTAAGTATTGCTTCTATAGCTGCTGTTGATTGATGAGTTACTATTGCATGACAGTTTTCTAATTGTTTTAAAAGTGATGTTTTAGTATCTTTCTTTCTTACAATAATATTTCTATCTGTATATTTTTGTAGTTCAGTTATTTGTGTATCAATCCACAACTGTTCATCTCCTAAATGATACAATCTACATATTGCTTTAGTTGGCGGACATAATAAGATGTGTTCACCATTTTTATGAAAAGGTTTTCTATCTATCTTACCAAACTTTTTAATTCTTTGTTTGTCTTCTTTTTCTAACTCTACAATATAATTTAATTGCATCTGTGACCTAATTAATCTATATAATATGCCATTAGGACCAGGTTTATAATCTCTTGTTGCACCAAAGTAAGCATGGTCCATATAATAAAAGGGGTGTAATCTTTTCTGACATTCCCAAATTATTTGTTCGGTGCCTCTAAGTGTACCAACAACTGCAACTGGATTTTTAGTCCACTTTTTCATATCAAAAGTAGGCCATTCACCTACTTCAAATGGTTTTATGCCTGTCTTACTATTTGTGTGTACAGTATCACAAAACGCTCTTATGAATTCATCTTTTCCTGTGCTGGTACAAAATCCTTCTATCATATCTGTTGTTCTTTGTAATATTCAAACCATTCATCAGCATAATCTACATCTTTATAATCATCAAACCAAGGTCCACCCTCTGTAAAATGAACATTACTTGCATCTGATTTATATTCATATTCACCTACTAACCAGTTCCAATGCAATGGCAATCCACCAATTAAATCATCACTCTCTAACCATTTAAATTGATGAAGTTCTAATCCACTAGCTTTGTTAATATAATCTGGTGTTAATGATGTACACTTCTTACAATTCATTAACATAAAACTAGACCAGTTCTTTTTAGGATATACTGTTTGTTTCTGGCCTAAAAATTTTGTTGCTGTTTTAGGTACATAATCATGTTTACAAACCTGCACTGCATATTTGTCATCTCTTAATCGCCATAGTTGATTAATGTCTGTTCTCATCAACATNTCACAATCCATAAACAATGCCCAACCTTGATAATTCATTAAGTGTGGTATAATAAATCTACTAAAACTAAATTCGGTTGAAGATAAACTATTTCTTTCTCTAACAAAATCATCTTTAATATTTTCTAAATAAATCGGTGTAATAGAAACAGGCTTACTTGAATTCTTTAAAATAGAATAAGCAAGTGTGCTAAAAGCAGCCTTCTCTTTACTATCGTAACCTACAAAAATGTTAATCATCCTCTAAACTCCTTACTTCTACCTTTCAACTTTCTTTCCTTCCCTTTTGTGTGGTCATAAAAATTGCCTAATACAGACCTTGCCTGTACATGACCAGCTCTGTTATCACCTATGTTTATATTTTTTACTTGTCTTTTACCTTCAAATCTATTTCGTATATGGTCCCAAACATAACTATCATGTTGTTCATTTAGATTATATATATCATCACTATCATACATTCGTTTCATTTCAGTTGCATAGTTAATAGTTTCAGGATGTTTCATGTTAAAACCTAAAAAACCACATTCACTATATTGTTGGCCTCGACCTAGATATGTCATCATTTTATCTGGTGAATATAATCTAGTTTTTACAAACTGTTCAGTCATCTCTTTATAGAATACACTATCAGCATCTATACCAATAATATAATCATAATTTTTTTCAGTTAATAAGGCATGTGTGTATGCATAAACTTTGTAGCAAAATCTCACACCATCTATAAAAAATCCTGCATCTGTATTTGGTATAATTTTCGATTTATTTCTGTCAACAAATGCCTTACAATCTGGCACCAAATCATACATATCTTCATCTTCATTATAGACTTTTAAATCAAATTTCCAATTATAAGTCTCTCTAAATCTATGTGCATATTCTTTATAAAGTTTATTGTTATATGATGTGACCACTAAAATTTTCATATCGACACCTTAAATACATTCTTCCATACTGCAAAGTTTAAAATTAAAAATAATTCTTTTTGTGCAAATAGACCAGGACCTGCCTTATGGCCTTCCTGTAAATCTGCATGGTCTTTATTATTTAAATATCTTTTCTCAATATCTGTATTGTCATATTCAAATAGTTCCTGTAATTGTTTATCATTTAATATATCTCTTATATAATCTTTTAAGATACCAGTATCGGGTGATGGATGCCACCCTCTAACTTTTCCCCAACCACCGATTAATATTTCATCTGTGGGAAATCTCCAGCCTGTTTTACTATGTTCAATAATATATTTTGGTAGTTTTCTTGTATAAGCTTGTTTCTGCAACTTCTTATTATATAAAGTAGGATTTTCGTAAAACTCTTTTCTAATTTTTTGTTCGCTGGGTATGGCTCTAATATAATCTCTAATAGTTTTATTCATATAAGGAAATCTACCTTCCATACTAAATGCCATACCTAACTTATCATTTCGTATAAAAAAATCTTCAGCTAAATTAGTTAAACTTTCAATATATAAAAAATCATTTAGTTTATCACCAGTCATAGGAGTGGTTGGTAACCATTCGTTTAGATAGTTCATCATATCATCTATTGAACAACTTAGCTCGTCATTTTTAAGTATTTTATTTTTACCACTTAATCTTTTCATATGATGTTCCCAATCAGGCGTTATATGATGTTTATATCCTGCAAATAACTCATCACCGCCATCACCAGCAAGTGTTACAGTAATATTATTTTGAGATAAAAATTTGTTAGTATTGTAGTAAGATGGATAAGATTTACCTTGTCTAGGTTCTTCTAATGCATAAAAGGTATCATCTAATGCGTCAACATAATCTTGTTGCGATTGATTTAAGATATTATGTTCTACTTTCCAATCTTTTGCTAAGTTCTTTGCAATTCGACTATCTTCATTTAATCTACTATGTGGGTCAATTGTGTCGAATGCTGTAGTAAAAGTTTTTGGTTTCACACCTAACTCTAACATTTCATATAAAATAGATGTGCTATCCATACCTCCCGATAAGAATAGACCAGTGTTTCTACGACCCATTAAAGTTTCCTTTACACTATGATTAATTCTTTCTTGTACTTCATCTACACCTTTGTATTCATATTTGTAATTATTTAAGTTTCTACTTTCAATTACATTACCCTCTATGACATCATATATTCTAACTTCTCCAGGTACTAATTTCTGTATGCCTTCAAACATAGTTAGATAACCTGAATTATATCCTACTTTATGATAATGAGATAATGCTTGTTTACAAACTCTACGGTCAAAACCTACTTCTAATAAAGATTTAATTTCTGAAGAAAAACATAGAGTGTGATTATGAAAACCATAATAAACAGGTTTAATACCATTACTGTCTCTGGCTAATATCAATTGTTTAGTGGTTCTATTATAACATGCAAGACCAAACATGCCGTCTAGTTTGTCTAAGAAACTGTGACCATGTTTTTCTATACCTTTTATAATAACTTCGGTATCTGTATTTGTAGTTAAATCAAACTCTTTGCCTAGTTCTTTATAGTTATAGATTTCACCATTATAAACTAAAACAAGATTGTTATGTATCCACGGTTGTCTTGACTTTTGTTCTTCGTCAACAATAGAAAGGAGATTATGTCCTAGTGTTACAAAGTCATCATGCCAAGCGCCATCACCATCAGGACCTCTGTGGTGCGCCATATCGACCATCTTTTCAATGGTATTGACATCTCTTTTAAATATACCGTGAATGGCACACATTTAACTAGACCATTTTGTAAAGATTGTTTCTTTTCTTTTGTTACCTCTTCTTTGATAACCAATACCACTTAAAACATTTACTATATCATCATGGTATTGTTTCTCTTGTGGATTTCTGCATGGTAGTTCTAAACATAAAACAGCATCATGCCTACTCAATAAATCTAATCCACCATTTACAATTTCTTTTTCGTGTTCTTGACAATCTACTTTGATAAAACCAATATTTTCAAAATCATTTACATAATCATCTAACATTTTCACATTTGTATAAGTTGTATTCAATTGTTCTTCTTTTAGAGTTCTAATAGAGTTTCCATGAGTTACACCATGAGCTAACAAACTAACATTACCACTTTCATCAGGACTTGAAAACAATACTGCGTTCTCTTCTTGGTGGTCTGATAATGCAACTTCTTCCATTTGCCAATTTGAATAGTGATTCATATTCGCTTCATAACAGGCTAAGTTATCTGGATGAGGTTCAAATGCTGTTACTGATTTAAATTTTGAGCATAGTTCTTGTGACCAAAAACCAATGTTGCCACCGATATCCAATGCATTGTTCCAGTCTTTTACAAAACTTAATGCAAATTCTCTCTGTTCTTTTTGATAATGCCATGTACCATTGTGTTCAGTCAACATAGCTTCATAGTGGTTATCCCAATCAGGCAGGTGCCACCCTTTTATATTTTTCATATCATCTCCTTAAAATATAATTTGTTTCAGTATCACTTAATTTATAAGTCATACTTTCATCTATAATAAAACCATAATCTAGTAAAGGTTTTAATGTGTCTGTTGTTGTTACTTCTACAAGTATTGATTTGACTAGTTCAAGTGATTTATCCATACCTGCAATTACTTTGTCTTCTAAACCATCTACATCAATTTTAATGTGATGTGGTTTAACTTTTGTATAATCTAATGTAAAACCTGCTACATAATGTTTTACTCTATCATCATTCATACCAAAATCATTATGAGATTGTGCTGGTACAATTGATAACATAGCAAGTTGATTAACACTAAGTTTATCCATAATTGCAAAAGGATATGCTTTTACTTTATCAAAATTGTTAATATATATGTTCGTTACCAACTCTGCAAAATTGCCAGCGTGTGGTTCAAATGCGTGTACAACTGCACCACGCTTAGCTGCATATAGTGTATATAAACCAATGTTAGCACCAATATCTACGAATGTATCATGTGGTTCAAAACTATCAATCCACTCTAGTGTCTTTGGTTCTTTTGTATAAAAGGTATTCATTCTCTTTTTGATTAATCTATTGTTATTATCAAACTTAAATTTTATACCACTTCTTTCTTGGACATCTATTGCCCAATCTAATCTTGTTTTATCTTTATTCCAAATTTCAATCATTTTTCAATATAACCACATTAAATATTTGTCTGTTTAAGTCACTATTAACCTCTGTGACACCATGCCAACCTTCTTCTACATTTTTAAATAGTAATGATGTATTACCTACATTTGAGTATGATACATGTTCTTTGAAATCTGAAAATTCAGGATTTAAATTCTCTACTAATTTACCTTTGTAGAATACTGTCTGACCACCACAACTATCATTCCAACCCTCTGGCATAAAGTATATCAAGTGACTACCTAATTTACCTGCACTATCAACATGAGGCGATACATCTTGACCACCTTGTGTCACATGCCAATCAAATCTATATTTAAAATTATTACCTGGTATTTCTAGTGTTTCTTTTAACCAATCAGAATACTCTTTGCTACTAAAAATTTTATCTACAAAATAATCCCATGTTTCAGAAAGTTGATACCTCTGTATTTTATATTGGTCAAAGTATGGACTATCAGGCCATGGTGAGTAACACATAAACTTTCTTAAATGTGGCCTCTGTCCATGCTTTCTAGGTTTTACATGTCCTTCGTCTTTAAATAAACTTTCATTTGGCCATTCATCTCGCAAATCTTCCCAATGTTTTACAAAGCCATGTATAAACTTATGAGGTGCATAACCATCACTAATTGTTTTATTATCCGGTAAAATTATCATAACCAACTTTTTGTATAAAATAACTATCTGCAATATCTGATATAGGATTACCTACTTTTTCTGTATCAAATATTTTTTTCAAATCAATATTAGTTTCTTTCACAAATGCCTCATACATCATATCTTTATCTGCATTACCTTTGCCAGTAGCACCTTTTTTAACAACACTTGGTACAACTGAGGTATAACCAAGTCCCTTTTGTAAAATTCTGTATTTGAGAATACCACAGTTCTCAGCGATTTGAAAAAGGCCTTGACCTTTTGAACCGTATGAATATCCTTCAATGTATATTTCTGGAGTACCAAGTGGAGAGAGTATATCAAATACAAAGTCTGATATCTGACCAAATCTTTGAATGGGGTCTGTCCATTCTTTATGTTCATAACCAATAATATTATCACTCATTTGACCAATCCACTTTTTTTTATTTGTAAGATAATAAAAACTCAAATCACCATCATTTACACAGACTGCTGGACTTGTTAAACTATAATCAATTCCAATCGTTGTCTTCTTCTTCGTGTTCGTTTGTCCAAACTTCTTCGTCTGCATCTTCCTCATGTTCTACCTCATATCCACAAAATGGACAAGTAAGAGGATCCAAATCCTGCTCATCTATATCCCATGTTACGGTATATTTAGTCTCACATGAGGAACACTTTTTTATTGCTTTTTCTATTGTCATTACAGCTTAAACTTTTTAAATTGGTCCTTAGTAACATCTTGTTTAATACCACCAATGACATATGATTCAATCTCTGTTTCTTGTGGTGCGTTTTGCATACCCTTTGAATTCAGCCAGTGGTCTACCCATGGCAGTGGATTTGTTTTTTGTTCGTACTGAGGTGTTAGACCGATTGCTTTCATTCTTCGGTTCGCCATGTACTCTACAAATTGGTGTAACAGTTTTTCTGATAATCCAATCATACTTCCTTGCGAAAATAGATATGTTGCCCACCTTTTTTCCTCCTCTACAGATTCTTCATACATCTTGTAAACTTCTTTTTCACATTCTTTTCTAATCTTAATCATATCTTTGTCATCATTACGGTCATGCCAGTTATTGATAACAGTTTGTGACATTGCAAGGTGTTGACTTTCATCTCTTGCAATCATAGAAATAATCTTAGCAGAGCCTTCTAGTAATTTTAATTCACCAAATGCAAAAGAACAAGCAAATGATACATAGAATCTTAAACCCTCTAAGATGTTTACACTGACCATTGCAAGATACATTTTCTTTTTAAGTTCTTGTAAATCAACTTTACTCTTATCAAGGTGCCATCTGTAACCCATTTCAATTAGGTCATCATATGTTTTTGTAACACTCTCTGCTCGCTTTTCAATTCTATCATCAGCAAGAATAGTATCAAACACTTCATTAGGATTAGAATATAGATTCTTAATGATGTGTGTATAACTTCTACTGTGAATTGTTTCCATGAAATCCCATGTTACAATACAACCCTCTAGTTCAGGATTAGATACAAATGGTAAGAATGCCAAACATGGACCTCTACCTTGTACACTATCTAACATAGTCTGATACTTTAAGTTAGATGTAAAAATAAACTTTTGTTGGTCTGACAACTCAGAATAATCATTCCTATCTTTCTGTAAAGAAATCTCTTCAGGTCTCCAGAAATAACCAAGTTGTTGTTGATTCAACTTATCGAAAATAGGATATTTCATATCACTATATTGTTGAACCTGTAGGTCTTCACCAAAAAACATTGGTTGTTTCATTTGGTCTAAGTTCTTGTCTTTATTAAATACGCTTCGTGCCATTATTCTTTTCTCTCCTCTAAATCATAGAAAAATTTGTCGTCATCACCTGCTGTCCACTTTTGTTCACATTCTACACTATATTCCTTGGTGGACACATTGAAGTCCGGAAACTTCAACTCACTAGGAGTATAGCTTTTATCATAAAATATTACTCTGTTATTCGGCTGAGCCGCAAAGTAACCATTTTCTAATTTCAATATATTAAAAGACTTATGTTGACTTGGTACTTCACTATAAGTCACATTTCTTTCTAAGTTTGTACTGTTAGCATTATCTATTGTAAACATGTACCAACCTTGATACCATTGTTTATTTGGCGACAAATACTTACACTGATTTCCACTAAGCATTTGTTTTTCAATAATTGTAATATCATAACTAAAACAATCCCATAACTGCAATTCTGTTAATGGCACTTCTCCTTCATAATCTTTTTTCCATACAAATGCACTGATAGGTAACTTATCATATAATGCACCATACTCAGGAATATAAGTTTCAAAGTATAACGCTCTGCCTTGAATAGACTTAGCCGTTACCCATATTCCCTCTACTAGTTCGCCGTGTCCTTTATTACCATCATATAGATACTCTTTCTTAACATACACATCTATATGAGGTGTGTTGACACACAAATACGCCATATGTTACCTTTCTATATTGTACAACTATCACAGTCTTCTTCGACTGCTAATGTTGTAGGTTCTGTTACCTCTACATTATCCGTCCAACCCACTGGATGTGACGGTTCATCAATATCTTTCTTTGCATCATATGTATTTTGATAATATGAAGTCTTCCAACCATATTTGTATGTTGACAATAAGTCTTGTGCCATCACTGAGACAGGCACCTGATTGTCTTCATAATTTTCTGGATTGTAAGACCAATTACCACTAATCGCTTGGTCAAAATACTTTTGCATTACTGCAACGATATTTATATATCCTTCATTTCCTTTCATATCCCATAATAGAGTATAAAAGTTCTTTAGTCTTTGATAATCAGGTACAACTTGTTTTAAAGTACCTTTTTTAGACTTTTTAATACTTAAATAGTCTCTAGGTGGTTCAATGCCGTTTGTTGCATTTGAAACCACACTAGAAGATTCAGATGGCATTTGAGCTGATAAGGTGCTATGTCTTAGCCCATGTTCTTTAATGTCTTTTCTCAATTGTTCCCACTTCATAGATAGTTTTCTTTTAACAAGTTCATCTACCTCTGGTTTGTAAGTATCAATTGGTAAGATACCATCTGAATATTTTGTACGGTGGAAATACTCACAAGGTCCTTTTTCTTTAGCAACCTCATTACTTGCTTTCAATAAGTAAAATTGAAATGCCTCTGTTAGTTCATCAACTTCTTTCCACGCTTCTTTTTCATTGTACTTTAATTTGTGTTTTGCTAGATAGTGTGCAAGACCAATATAACCAATACCTAAACTTCTTCTTGCCTTTGTAGATACTTCGGCAGATTTAACAGGATACTTTTGGTGGTCAATAATTTCATCTAATGCTCTTACAGCAAGGTCACATAATCCTTCTAGTTCATCTAAGTATGTAATCTTACCTACATTGATTGCACTTAAAATACACAATGCAATCTCTCCCTCACCATCAATGTGTTGGATAGGGTCTGTTGGTAGTGTAATTTCTTGACATAGATTTGACATTGTAACAGTATCTTTAAAACTAGAATGAGTATTACAGTGGTCAATATTCATAATATAGATACGACCAGTTTCAGCTCTTTCTTTTAACATGTCAAAGAACAATGTTTGTGCTGATACTTTCTTTTTACTTACACTTGTTTTTCTTTCTGCTACAAGATACAACTCATCAAATTCTGGTTTGCCCCATGCTTCGTACAACTCTGGTACTTCGTGAGGAGAAAACAATGTAATATCTTCATCATTAATAAATCTTTCATAGAATATTTTAGATAACTGAATAGAGTAATCTAATTTTCTAACTCTATTATCCTCTGTTCCTTTATTGTTCTTTAAAACAATAATGTCTTCTATTTCTTGGTGCCAAATAGGGAAGTGAACCGTTGCACTGCCGCCTCTAACACCGTTTTGTGTACAACACTTAACCGTTGCTTCAAATTTTTTGAGGAATGGTATAACTCCTGTGTGCTGGACTTCACCGCCTCTAATTCGGGCATTGATTCCACGAATTCTGCCGGCGTTAATACCAATGCCAGCCCTTTGTGCAACATAGTTGCCAATAGCCATATCACTACTGAAAATGCTAGGTAAAGTATCATCAACATCCACCAACACACAACTAGCATACTGGCGAATAGGTGTTCTAACACCGGCCATAACCGGTGTAGGAATATTGATTTTAAATTTTGATATAGCATCATAATATTTTTTAACATAACTCATCCTTTTTGTCTTTGAATATTTTGCAAACAATGTAGCACTAATCATCATGTACATAAATTGTGGTGTTTCAAACACCTCACCTGTACTTCTATCTTGTACTAGATATTTGTCTGCGACCTGTTGTAGACCTGCATAGGTGAAATCATAATCTCTTTCGTGAGTTATCCAATTTTCCATTCTATCAAAATCTTTTTTATCGTACCATGATAAAATTTCTGCATCATAAACACCTTTGTCAATACATTTGTTTACATGGTCGAAAAAATGTGGATGGTCCCATAATTTACCAAAGATTTGTTTTCTTAGACTATAGAGTAAAAGTCTAGCAGCTACATATTGATAATTAGGATTATCTAATGAGATTAAGTCAGAAGCAGATTTAATAAGAATTTTTTGAATTTCATCTGTAGTCATACCATCATAAAATTGTAGACCACTTGACATCTCTACCTGAGATGACGAAACGCCTGAAATATCTTCACAAGCAAACTCAACCATTTCGTGTATCTTATCAATGTTAAGAGGTTCACTACCTCTGCCATTTCTTTTCTGAACATTTAAAATCTCTTTATTAACCATCTATATCTCCTAACATTTCTTATAGTAACTTAATTTTGTTAACGCTTCTAATTGAGCAAAGGTGTTGTTACTTATAANAGTTTGCACCTCGGCTTTACTCATTCCTGACAGTATCATATCATTAATGTCCTTATGTCGCATGTCATCAGGCCACACGACTAAGTTGTAATCTTTATCGACTACATCATACATTCTTTTTATAATTTCTTTGTTTCTCGGCTCATTATCAAATATATAAGTTATATTATCAGGTTTTATTCTCAATGTCAAGTCTGCACCTGCAGCCGCCAAACAATTATCTAAAAACATACTATCTATTGGTCCTTCGACTATCGTAATATGTTCTTGTAGATTAACAGTATCTAAACCGAAAACCTTTTGTTTATTCTCGTCTAACTTAATAGTTAGATATTTTGGTTGTTCTTTGCCGAAAGCACGGCCTTGAAAAGCGAATACTTTTCCGTCTGTGTCATAAAAAGGTATAATCAATCTAGGGTGTTCGCCCTTTGTATGACTAAAAGTGTTTGGCTTAACTTTGTTAACAAAAGCCATAAACTTATCACTCAGATATAATTTTGTATGATACGACTTAGGTATCTTTCTATCTTTTACATATTGTAAAACTGGATGGCCTTCTTTCAGTTCACTTACTGGTAGAAGACCCTCTAGCATGTTTACTTCTTTAAATTGTGGTTTAAAGTCTGTAAACTTCGGCTGAGGCGTGGAGGGTGCCGACCCTTTATATCTTTCTAAGAGATATGTCTCATATTTCTTATTGTCGATAAACTTTAGAAAATTTGAAAAAGATTGTCCTTCGCCACAATTATGGCATTTGAAAAACATATCATTTTTCACTCTATAGAAGTATGCTCTGGCCTTTGTCTTATTCTTTTTAGAATCACCACAGTGTGGACATCTAAAGTTAAAAAGATAGTCGCCTTTCTTCTTAAACTGCGACAATCTGGCAGACACTTCATTTATAAATTTTAAATCAATATAACTCGACATAGCAACACATAATATACACTAAACTCTTTCATTTGTCAATGGTGGAAAAAACTTCCGATACGAAAAAATACCTCCGCCATTCCGGCGCTGTTTTTTTAACAGGAAACAACCAGTTCCTAAGACATCATTTCTAGGATAACTTTGAAATTGTTAGATAATATCCAACCAATTACGATAGCACCACCCATAATAANCCATTTATATTTCTCTAGTATACCAACTCTGGCGCCAATGTCAAGCTTCAATTGCTTCATCTCTATTAATAATCTTTTTTCTACTTGTTGGATTTCTTTAGTTAAATCTCTGTGTACTGCGTCTATTTCACCAGCCCTTTCTTTTAACTTTTCAAAAATGATTTCGTCTATTTGTTCTTGTCTTTGGATTTTTTCTTCGTGTACAGCCAGCATCTGTTTGATAGATGTAGATACATCTGTCAACTTCTCAATAGCAGTATCTAATCTACTATTAAGATTGTTACTCATCTCAATGTCTTTTTTGAGACCTTTGATTTCGACTTTTAGGTCTGTACTATCTGCCATGACTCTAACTTGCTAACGGATTTTTTGCTTTTAGTTTTAGTTCTTGGATTTCTAATTTAAGTAGTTCTAATTCTTTTTTTAAGACTGCATTTTCTTTTACTGATTCATTTGCCTTAATTTCTACTTCTTCAATCCACTCTTCATTCTCTTTAATTGCTTCTGAATTATTTTCAGCAGATTTTTCTACAACTGCAATACCAGATAAATCTAGTTTGCCAATTTTTTCATTGATGACTGCTACATCTTTTTTATTTTGTTCTATACCTGATAGGTCATATGTTGCTTGTTCAGTACCTTCTATATTTGATAGTCTAGTATTGAATTCTCCCCATGCATAAAAACCACCACCTATAGCACCTACAACACCTACTAGGGCTGCATAAGTGGATAATTTGTCCATTAAATTCTTCATTGTATGCTCCTTAATGCGGCTATTTCAGCCTTTAGTTTAGCCTTCCTTTGGTCTATCTCGTTTAAGAGACGGTTTTGTACAGCAATTGGGTCATTACTTGTGTACGCCGAAAGGGATGCGTCTTTGTATATTTGTTGCTGTTCTATTCTATTTATCAAATCAAAGAAGTCATCATTGGTGTTATAACCAATTTTATTATCTTTATATATTCTTTTATTACTGTAAGAAGATATGTCTGGCTGTGTAGATTGTAGTCCAACAGCCAAGACATATGCCGTTGCGTTTAATTTATCATCTACTCGTTTTAGTTTCTCTTCAAGTTTCTTAATTACTCTTGCTACCTTTTCTGTTATACTGCTAACTTTGATGTCCAAAGACTTCCCGTCTTCAACAGATAATTCTGCTGTATCTTCCACAGTTTGACCAGTGTCTTCCGTCTCCGCCTGTCCTTCTGCTTCCTCGTTAGTATCCACCTCTGATTCAGCAGGTACATCTTCGTCTGCTGGTCTTGTCGGTTTCTCTTCTTCATTACTTTGTATAATTTCCTCTGTCTCAGTCTTCTCATTTGTTGTGGTCTCAGTAGCATTCAGTTCTCCCTCTTCGGTTTTTTCTTCCTTTATTTCTTCAATTCTATCTTGTTTTATTTCTTCCGTTGGGGGTTCAGTAGTTATGTCATTAGGCATTTCCTCCTCTTTAAAATCTTGCATGTCTGCCATGATTTCACCACCTAGTTCTTCTTTCATGGCACCACCTAGTTCATCAAAAAACTGTTCTTCAGTTATTCCTTCAACCTTTAATTCTTGTTTAAATTCTTCTACTAAATTATTTTCTTCTATGAAATCTGTAAATTGCATTTCTACAAAGTCTTCAAATTTTACTTCTTCAAACTTACCAAGGTCATCTTCAACTATAACCTCAAATTTTATTTCCTCTATTTTTACTTCTTCCATTTTTTCTACTTCTTTAAATGCGTCATCAACTTTATTATCTAAATCTAGGAATAAATCTTTACCATCATCTGTAGTTAAATTTACTGCGTCATTGACTGCTTCACCAGCACTTGTGCAAGTACCTAGTTCTTCGCAAGGTGTAAATGTAGATGATTGTTGACCAGCAGTTGTAATAGATAACTGAATATTATCTACATCTGGTCCTCTATGAACCTCTTTATAATTTACATCAGCAGTTTCATTATAAGTTTCAGCTCTGATTGTAAAATCGGTTTGTGTGTTTGAGTTATGAGTATA
>JGI20151J14362_10001397_pt1 | contig 17483 bp, 16 predicted proteins | sample COG_01_FD_14362 | JGI IMG/M metagenome (IMG submission 14362)
ATCAGGAAGCAATTTAAGTGTTTATGATATTGCTGCAAACGGCCTCGATGCATTAGCATTAGCGCCTCCTACTGCTCTTACAGGATTCCCTCAAGGCGCTGTTCAGTTATATGCACCTTTATACAGATCAAGCAGTATTTCAGCTACAAGAAGTACAGCAATATTTGGAGAAGTTTATTATCAAGCTTCTGAGCAAACTAGTTATACTTTAGGTTTAAGACATACCCAAGATTATAAAGAACAGTATGGACGCTCACCTTTTTTAAGTGTTGTAGGTTTTGGAGCTGCAGGTGCAGGATTCACTGCAATTCCTATGGCTGGAAATGCTATACCTGAATTTGGTGATTCTTGGTATGGAGCTGGAGCTGTTGGAGATCCTGAAGTAAGTTTTGAAAATACTACAGGTAGATTTGTAGTTGATCATCAACTTGATGACAACACTATGGTTTATGCAAGTATTTCTCAAGGATTTAAGGGTGGTGGTTTTAATGGAGCTCTTGATCCAGAACTATATCCTGATACACCGCAGGTTTTTCCATCTACTGATTTACTAGCTTTTGAAGTTGGTATTAAAAGAGAAATCCCCGCAAAAGGAATGAGATTAAATGCTTCTGCTTATATGTATGATGCATCCGATTATCAAGTTACTAAAATTAAAAATAAAACCAGAGTTAATGAGGGTATTGATGTAATCATGAGTGGTGTTGAAGCTGAATTCCTGTGGATCCCGCCTATGGCTCCTGAATGGAAAATTAATGCAAGTATGAGTTATGAAACATCAGAAATTGCTGATGGAACCATGATCTTAAACCCTGTGAATGCTGATCTTTGTTTAACATCTGGTTGTGGTGACTGGCATATGATGAAAGGCGCAGCTGATGCTGAAGTCTTTGTTGTAAGAAAAGATGTCGCAACTGCAATCTGGCAAACATGGTTAGCTGGCGGATGGGCACCTTTCGGACTTCAGAATGGAGTTCTGATTCCTGCTGAGTTCCATGGCGACAGACAATCTGGAGTTCCTACTCCAGTAAGCTTCTTGCAAACTGGCGTAGCACCAGGGCATTTACCATCACTTGCCATAAGACAATACTATGAAATTATGGCTAGTATCGTTTGCGCCTCATTAGGTTGCAGCGCATCTGATGTTGTTATGGATGGAAGATTATCTGATATAGGTGGTAACACTCTTACACATCCAGAATTAATGGCAAATATTGGAGTGCAATATACTCTAAGTACAACTGATTATAATGTTGACTTTAGATTAGATGCATATCATCAAGGCGAAAGATCTACTTCATTATTTAATCTTGCATGGGACAAAGTTGATCCATGGACTGAACTTAATGCTTTAATAGCTATAACGCCAAATGATGAAGATGCAAACTGGCGCATAGATATTTATGGTCAGAACATTACAGATGAACTTAATGTTATGAATGTTGGTGATGCAACCGCACCACTTGGTATGAGTAAAAGCATTTGGGCCAGACCTCAAGCTACTTACGGCATAAGACTTTCTTATGACTTTTAATATTAAGTAAATATTTAAAAAGCCTCGCTCTTGCGGGGCTTTTTTTTAGGGTAGAATTAAAAAATGAAATTATCTATAGGTACTCTGCTGGCCGCTTTTGCTATATGGTCAGGCTCTGCAGTAGCATCAATTCTAGTTGGAATTATTTATTCTCTGTCATTAAATCTTCCAGATAACTTTATTACCAAGTCAATGGGATCAAAATTATTACAAACAGGCATAGTTATTTTAGGATTATCAATATCTTTAACCAAAGCTTTCTCAATAACCGGTTTTTATATGCCATATATATCTTTATTAGTTATAGCTACTTTTTTTCTTGGAATTTATATCGGTAAGCTTATTGGCCTTGACAAGAAATTAACCATACTTATTGCTTCAGGAGCTGCTATTTGTGGTGGAACTGCAATGGTAGCGATTGCTCCTATCATTCAAGCTAAGCCTAAAGATTTATTAACAGCCATTTCAATAATATTTTTATTAAACGCCTCAGCTATAATTATTTTTCCTATTATTGGCCTTCATTTAGATCTCTCCCAAGATCAGTTTGGAGCATGGGCAGCTATGGCCATTCATGATACAAGCTCAGTGGTTGGAGCTGCTATGGTTTATGGTGAAGAGGCAGTTGAGAGTGCGGCAACTTTAAAGCTAGCGAGAACACTATGGATTATTCCGCTTATTTTATATTTATCTTATAAACATCAAGTAAAATCATCGACCAAATTTCAGCTTCCTATCTTTGTCATATTTTTTATTCTAGCAATTGTAATTGGTACATATATTGATTTTAACTCTGAAACTATGAGTTTTATAAAACTCATAAGCCAATCTTTCTTATTGCTTGGCTTATTTTGTATAGGCTCACAAATAGATAAAAAGGTTCTTAGTAATATTTCAATAAAACCTCTTCAATTAGCATTAATCTTATGGATTATTATCATCCCATCGTCATTTTTATTAATACAGGCTATTATTTAATTTTCTAAAAAATATTTGGTAATATTTTTAGCAACAGTATCTACATCATAGGTTCCATCTATTGTTACATGACACCATTTTTTGTATAAGACCGTCCTTTGGTTGAAAACATCCTGTGGAGACTTTCCATTAGGTTCTGCAAAACCTCTATTTGAGTAATCCCCAACTCTTTGCATTACCGAGCTTATAGGAATATCTAGATAAACAACAATAGAATTATCATTTAAATAGCTCATTGCTTTATCACTATAAACCGCGCTTCCTCCAGTTGCTAAAATTGTATTATTAAGAGGACAGCTCAAGATAACTTCTTCTTCTTTTATTCGGAGTTCTATATACCCCTCAGAATCTAAGATATTTTGAATAGATTGATCACTTCTTTTTTCTATTAAATGATCACTGTCTACAAATTCAAGGTTTAATTGAGCAGCTAATAATTTAGCTATGGTTGTTTTGCCTGCACCAGGCATACCAATCAATGAGATATTCACCTTCTTTTTACCCAAAACTATTTTTCCCACGATCTAGATATATCTAGACCTTCATTAAGATCTTCTAGTTCCTCATATGCACTAAAAAAATCTTCAGTATTTATTGCTCCGCCCTCAGGAGCAAAGACTCCAAGCTTATATATTTTTCCTTGAAGGAAAAGTTTTAATCCTAATGCCAAAGGATGGCCTGTTGCCTCTCCCATACTAATCTCTTTTGCTAAGTCATTTTTACCAAAAGTTACCCCAACCGAAGCATTTTTTCCATTTTTCATTCCATAAGCAAGACCATAAATTGCTGGTAAGCCTGTTTTTTCGTCCCTAAAGCTAGGCCTGTTTGATTTCGTTTCTAACCAATGAAAAAAATTTGCAGCATTGTCATTTGAAATAATATTTTTCTCTGCAAGCCATAAAAATATTTTTATTATGTAAATATCTATAGCTTTGCTTCCATGAGCAACATTCATTGCATTTTTTATTGTTGGAAAATGATAAGGAAATGATATTGCCTCTGGATGCCCAAAAATATTTGCTTTATAAATACCCTTACCCGGATAGTTTATCTTAAGCTTCTTAAGTGATTGAACCATGCTAAGTTGGCCATCCTCAAATATTTTTACTTTACCAGTCATTTGCTGAATGCCATGAATCATTGCTGCATTAGTTCCTGCCTGAGATGATTCTTCTGCAGGATTTACGCTACTTAAATCCCATCCTGTTATAACAGTATCTACTGAATCTAATTCTTCCATAGCAACTAGACCCATCAAATTAGTGATACCAGGACTTGCACCCAAGCCAATAATTGCTGTAATTCCTTTATCTTTTGCTTCTAAATCAAGCATAAGCATTTCTTCGGTTGGCTCCCAGTCATCACATATGTCGATGTAATGACAGTTATTTTCAATAGCAGTTTTTAAAATAGCAACCCCAAACATAAAAAATGGACCTGTAGTATTAAGAACCACGTCATGCTCCTCAAGAGCTTCTGCTAGTTTTTTAGTATCTGTTACATCAAGACCAATACCTTGAACCTTTGTATTAAATGATTTTGCAAATTCTTCGGCAGCATCTTCATTTAAATCCGCAATTGTAATAACTTCCAATTCTTTAAAATTAGCAATAGCTTTGGTAGCATATCTTCCCATGCCTCCGCTGCCACCTAAACATAAAACTTTCATACATTGCATCCAATTTATTTAACTATTAGATAATATACCAACAAAGATGTAAAATTTTGCTCGTGACTATAATTTTAGGCTATATCTACTTATCTTTAGCTATCCTGCAACTCCTTCTTTTGACATTTAATTACAGTTTTTCAAATTGGATTGCATTACCTAAAAATAAAAACACATATCTTCAATCTGAGTTTTTCTTTGTCTTTATTAATGGGTTTATTTTATTTAATAGCTCACCACTTAACTGGATTATAGGGTTAGTAATGCTAGGCCATGCATATGGAGCTTATACCTTATTGTTTAATTCAAAAGAATTTTATACTTCGCTTGAAGAAATTAAAGCTATAACATCACAAGATAATATTCTTGATCTCATATCAATTCCGACTTTAGCTATAATTGGTTTTATTGTTATTTACTCACCTTCTCTTACTGGAGGAATCTAGATCAAATGAGTTCATTCAATATTTTTTCAATAGCTTGGATTGCTATAGCCGTAGTTATATTCTTTTCTCTTTTTTATGTAGTGGCACCATATGGAAGATATCTTAAAGAAGGCTGGGGCCCCAATGTATCTGCAAGGTTTGGCTGGGTTTTTATGGAATCTCCATGTGTATTCTTAATGCTTATATTGGCTGCAGGTGCTTGGGAATCATTAAATCTAGTCTCAGGTATCTTTTTAATCCTTTGGCTAATTCATTATGTACATAGAACCTTAATTTGGCCCTATAGAGTTAATATGACGGGTAAAGAAATGCCCTTAACCATTGCTCTATCTGCTTTCTTTTTCAATATTATTAATGTTTCAATTCAAGGTTATTGGATTTTTTATTTCGCTAGCTATTCCCTAGAATGGCTAAGTTCCCCAGCGTTCATTTTTGGAATATGTATTTTTATTATTGGGCTATATATAAATATTCGCTCAGATTATATTTTAATTAATTTAAGAAAAGAAAAAGGCCCCGGTTACCATATCCCAAATAGCTTTTTGTTTAAGAAAGTTTCGTCGCCAAATTATTTTGGTGAGTTATTAGAATGGATGGGTTGGGCTATCCTTACCTTTAGCCTATCAGGATTTATATTTTTCTTATGGACTTTTGCTAACCTTTTCCCAAGAGCTATTGCTAATCACAAGTGGTATAAAAAAGAATTTAAAGAGTACCCTGCATCCAGAAAGGCAATCTTGCCTTGGATCATCTAAAGCCAGCTACAAAAAGTAAATTACAAAAAATCTAAGATTAAATTCTTTTCTTCTTTGCTTTTCTTATTTTTCTATAAAGATTCTCTTTCTGTTCTGAAACAATCTTCTTAATTGATCTTCGCTTTTTGCTAGCTTGTTCTGAGTTTGCTAAACGTTCTGCTTTATTAATTAATAGCTCCCTAAGCATTAAAAATGAATGCCTATCTAAATATAATAGCAAAAAATCTAATAAAGGTTCTACAATGGAGTCACTATATGATTGAAGTTCCAGTATCAACTCCACAAAAAGCAATTATTGTACAAATGGAAGTAACTTCTTTACAAAAAGACCAGTCTGCAATTAATGCCTTCGCTGAATTCAAAGATTTATCAAGATCCTCTGGTGTTGAGATACTAGATGAAATTTCAGGTAAACAAGATGCGCCACTGGCCAGTCATTTTCTAAAGAAGGGAAAGATTGAGGAGATCAGAAGGTCAGTTGAGGAAACTTGTGCTGAAATTGTAATTTTTAACCATACACTTTCTCCCTCACAAGAAAGAAATCTAGAGAATGCATTTAACGTCAGAGTAGTAGATAGGACTGGACTAATTTTAGACATTTTTGCATCAAGAGCAACGACCCATATTGGCAAACTCCAAGTTGAACTAGCTCAGTTAACTCATCTATCAACTAGATTAATCAGGGCTTGGACTCATTTAGAAAGACAAAAGGGGGGAATAGGGCTTCGTGGTCCAGGTGAAACCCAGCTAGAGACTGATAAAAGGCTAATAAACAATAGAATAAAGACTATAAAAGCTAGATTAGATAAAAGCCATAAACAAAAAAAGATTAATCAGTACTCAAGAATGAAGAGTCGCAATAAGCTAGTTGCTTTGGTTGGCTACACCAATGCAGGCAAAACAACATTATTTAATAGACTTACTGATAATGAGCAATATGCTGCAGACAAACTCTTTGCAACATTAGATTCTGTTACAAGAAAAAATATTGATCCAGAGCTTAGCTCTATTTTATTTTCAGATACAGTAGGATTTATTTCAGATCTTCCAACTCAACTAATTGAATCCTTTAAAGGAACCCTAGATGAGCTAAAATCTGCAGATCTATTACTTCATGTGGTAGATATTTCAGATCCTGATTATAGATTTAAAGTTTCTCAGGTTGATATTTTATTAGAAGAGCTAGATATATCTAAAATTCCACAAATCAGAATCAATAATAAAAGTGATTTAAAAGGTTACAAAGATTTTGAATCTAGATCTGATATCGATGGAAGACAAATATGGATTTCAGCAGAAAGAAATAGAGGATTAGAGGAATTGAGAGAGTCTATTAGCAATACTCTATTTGAGGGCACTTACAGAGGATGGATATCTTTGGATGCAAGTTTAGGCAATATAAGATCAAAGCTTTACAGCATGGGTTGTATTTTAGAAGAAAAAATAAGTGAAACAGGAATAATGTACGCCCTCATTAATATAGGAAATGATGAATTAATGAGATTTACTAATATTGAAGGCTTTACTTTAATTGAAGACACTGATCCTTTTATTCAATAAAAGAAATTGCCTCATTCAGTATTTTTAAATAAACTAAAGTCATGAATAGCTTAAATAAATCTTTAGACGCGATAGCAAAACCTTTTCTTGGAATAACTCCATGGTTATTGAGACTTTCTTTAGGAATTAGTTTCTTTCTTCATGGTTACGGTAAATTACCTCTACCTCCTCAAAATCTTGTTAAGTGGTTTGAAAGTGGGGGTATGCCTGCACCTGATGTTGTTGCTTCAGCTGTATCAATTGGAGAGATGTCAGCCGGCATTGGGATTATATTGGGAGGTTTTTTTGCTACTAATCTAGGTAATTTAATTACAAGGCTCTCTGGTGGGGCAGTTGTTGTAATCATGATAGGTGCCTTTTATTTAGGACATCCTGAATGGTTTATAACTCCTAGACTATTTAAATCTGAACAAATATTCCTATTTACCTTAGGTTTATATTTTGCCATCAGAGGCAATTCTAAAGCCTAAACTCCATTTAGACATAGATCCTTTATGCATTTCATGTATTTATGCTTGTAAATAATTAGATATAAATACTTGTAAATCTAAATGATAATCATTATCATTCAGAAATATAATTAAATATCTATGGACTATAATTTATGAGTATTAATATTAAAGTTTTAAATTCATTCGCTTTCTTAGCTTTATTCAGTTTAAGTACTTATGCTGAAATGGAAATGAATGCAGTTGAAAGCGTCACTATTGTAGGGTCTCAGGAAGATGTAGCTGGTTCAGCAACAGTTCTTTCAAATGAAGATCTAGCTAAAATGGTTGACACTGACATACATAAAATCTTATCAGCTGTGCCTGGAGTATACGCAAGAACTGAAGATGGGTATGGTCTTAGACCGAATATATCTATTAGAGGAACTGCTCCTGACAGGTCTGGTAAAGTAACCTTAATGGAAGATGGAGTACTTATCGCTCCAGCTCCATATACATCTGCATCAGCATATTACTTCCCAACTACTGGAAGAATTCATGCCGTTGAGGTCCTAAAAGGACCAGCAGCAATTACTCAAGGACCATCTACAATTGGTGGAGCTATTAATATGATTAGTACTCCTATTCCTGAAGCTAATGGTGGTTTTGTTACTCAAGAAATGGGTAGTGATGGTCTTTCTAGAACTCATATGACACTTGGTTTTAATGCTGAGAAAATGTCTGGAATGGTTGAAGTGCATGAGCATAGTGCAGATGGGTTTGATTCTATCGCTAATGTAGGTGGAGATACTGGTTTTGATAAATCAGATGTCCTCGCTAAATTACGTTATACATCAGGTGCTCATGAATTAACTCTTAAGCTTCTTGATGTTGATGAGATGTCAAATCAAACATACGTAGGACTTACTCAATCTAGTTTTGATAGAAATCCAAGACAAAGATATGGCATGACTAAATATGATGTTATGGATAACGATGGTGACCAGACTTCTTTAACTTACGTTGGTGACTTTGAAGGTTTTAAAGTTACAGCAACTACATGGAGTAATGATTACCATAGAGATTGGTTCAAAGTTGATAAAGCTAATAGTACTAAAGCTCATGGAGTAGAAGATGGTATTGATGAGGTTATTGCTGCTGCAAATTCTGGTGATGCTAATGCTCAAGCAATTCTTGATGGATCATTAGCTGTAACGGTAAAGTTAAAGCATAACAATAGATTCTATACTAATGAAGGAACTCAATTTAATATTTCTAAGGATATTGGTAATCACTCATTATTAGTTGGTTATAGAGATATGGAAGATTCTGAAAGTAGATTACAAAGCTATGAATGTACTGACCAGACATCTTTGGGTGGCCTTACACCATTGGTTTCGTGTTCTACAGGCTATACTGGAAGCAATAATAGATTAAGAACTACAACAGCAACATCATGGTTTGTACAAGACACTTTCACCATGGGAGATCTTGCTGTAACTGTTGGACATAGATCTGAAGAATTCGATAAAGTTGAAATGAGATGGGATGATGGTGTTCCAACAAGAACAATGCCTAATTCAAGCTATCCCAAATATTCCTCAGGAGATTATTCAACAACAGGAGTTGGCGCAACATATGATATGAATGAAAACTTAAAACTAGTTGCTGGTTTCCATCAGGGAATGTCACCTGTATTTGGTGGTAATGCTGAAGAGGCTGATAACCTAGAGCTCGGATTCAGATATAACAAGGATGTTACTGCGCTTGAAGTCATGTACTTCTCAAGCGATTATGCAAATCTTGTTGGAGAATGTAAAAATTCTAGCGGTGGAGATTGTGAAGCTGGTGATACCTTTGATGGTGGAGAGGTTGATGTTTCCGGTCTTGAAGTTAAAGCCTCTACTCTTATAGAGGGTGCTGACGGTGTATCTTATCCATTAGCTTTAACTTGGGCAAAAATTTCATCTGAATTCCAATCAAGTTTTGATTCAGATTACTTTGGTACTGTTGCTACAGGCGATGATGTGCCTTATCTGCCAAACATACAATTAGCTGCTGTTGCAGGCTTTGTTACTGATACAGGCTTAAGTGGCGATATTAGAATTGCAAAATATGGAAGCACTTGTTCTACAGCACAGTGTGATGAGTTCGAAAACATCGAATCATTTACATTTGTTGATCTTAGCTTAAGACAAGTACTTACAGATAAAATTACCATCTATACCGTTGTAGAGAATGTAAGTGATGACGCTGATATAGTCGCAAGAGCACCAAAGAATGGGGCTAGATCACAAAAACCTAGATCAGTTAAGGTTGGGTTTACTTACAACTTCTAGTAAATAATTTAAAAGAGAGTTGTTTTTAACAAAGCAGCTCTCTTTTTTTATGTAAGCAAGAAAAAAAGTCTCTAGTTAATTAATTATTTTGTCTATTACACAGGGTTACAAGTTAATCTCTAATAAAGTACAATTGTCGACTCATTCGTGGGGCTATAGCTCAGCTGGGAGAGCACCTGCTTTGCAAGCAGGGGGTCCGCGGTTCGATCCCGCGTAGCTCCACCAATCTTTTTGGAATAGGTTTATTTTTATATAAATGTATTATAGACATTCTTTTAGTTTTTGAATAAAGAATTCGTTTTCTGATCTTTGCCCAATCGTAACCCTTATAAAATTTGGCATTTCATATAATTCAATTGGTCTTACAATAACACCTTTTTTTAATAGTAATTCAAATATTTTTCTGCCACTTTGGTTTACATCAATACAAATAAAGTTTCCTTGAGATGGAATAAATTTTATAGACATTTCTTTTAAGCACTTATATAAAAACTCTCTTTCATTTGTATTATGCTTGATACTTTTTTGTAAATAATTAGTATCATCAAGTGAAGCAATGGCAGCTTTTTGAGCAATAGAGTTCACATTAAAAGGTTGCCTTACACGATTCATTATTTCTATGAGTTTTTTATTACCCATTCCGTATCCAACTCGCAGAGCAGAAAGACCATGTATTTTAGAAAATGATTTTGTAATTAATACATTTTTATAGTTATTAAGAATTTCAAGTGTATTAATATAATCATCTGCTGTTACATATTCATAATAAGCTAGATCAATAACAACAATGATGTCACTTGAAACTTTCTGCAAAAATTTATCTATTTCATAATGAGTTAGATATGTGCCTGTAGGATTATTTGGATTCGCAATAAAGATTATTCTTGTATTTTCATTTATATGCTCTATGAATTTATCTAAATCATGTCCCCATGATTTTGCTTCTACTTCATGAAAATTACATCCGCGAACTTTAGCAACAAGCTTATATACAACAAAAGCATGTTTTGAAAAGATGCATTCAGATCTTTCAGATAAGAAAGTTTGCGAAACTATCTCTAAAATTTCATTAGAACCATTTCCTAGAATAATATTTTTATCTGATAGCAGTTCAACTTCAGAAATTTTTGATTTCAATTGCTTTCCGTCACCGTCTGGGTATAAATGAAAATCTTCGAATTCATTTATCGCACTTTTAACTTTGGAGGAAGGACCAAGACTATTTTCATTACTTGCAAGTTTTACAATCTTGTTAAGATTATATTTTTCCATTACATCATCAGTAGACTTTCCAGGCTCATAGGGTTTAATTGAATCAATTCCAGGATTGATATATTGCAAGAAGTCCATTTTATTTATTTCGCATTTTTAATATATTTTCTAGCTTTTTTAGTGAAAGATTGTTTTCTATCAACAAAACTTGTAAATGATATATGAGATCTGCTGCTTCCTCTAATATTCTTCCGTCGTTAGAAATTGTAGAAATAGCTAATTCATTTGCTTCCTCTGCAATTTTTTTTACAATCTCTTTATTACCTTTGTCAAAAAGGATATTTGTGTATGAACCACTTTTATGATTTTTCTTTCTATCTTTAATTATTGATTCAAGTTTTTGAAAACTAAATTCCTCATCTCCAAAACAGGAGTATTTCTCTAAATGACAGGTCGGACCATCATTTGTAGCCTGAACCAATAATGTATCTTTGTCACAATCTATCTTGCAGGAAATATAATTTAAAAAATTTCCTGATGTTTCACCTTTGGTCCATAAGCACCTCCTTGACCTGCTATAGAATGTAACTTTCTTTATATCAATTGTTTTTTGGTATGACTCCTTGTTCATATAACCAAGCATCAATACTGATTTAGTATTAGAATCTTGAATAATTGCTGGTATCAACACTTGATCATCCTTCCATACATCGTCAGTATTCATTTCCTCACCTCAATTTTTTGATCTCTTAGATAGCTTTTGAGTTCTGAAATTGATATTTTATTATCATGAAAAACTGAAGCTGCAAGAGCCCCATCCACATTAGAATTTTCAAAAACTTTTTTAAAGTGCTCTTTTTTACCAGCACCACCAGATGCTATTAAGGGGACCTTGCAAACTTCTCTTATCATAGCAAGTTGATCGATATCATAACCTTCTTTGATGCCATCTCTATTCATGCAATTTAATACTATCTCCCCAGCTCCTCTATCCTGAACTTCTCTAACCCAATCGAATGTATTTTTACCAACTTCATATCTTGATTTAGTTGATCCAGTTTTTGCATGTACTATGTAATTTGTTTGATCAAAATAACTATCGATACCTATAACAACGCATTGAGAACCAAAAGTTTTTGCTAATTCATTAATTAATTTTGGGTTCTCAACTGCGGGTGTGTTGATTGAAACTTTATCAGCACCCATGTATAACACTTCTTTTGCTTTTTTAATGTTTTTAATACCACCAGCAACACAAAAGGGTATATTAATATTCTGAGCAATTTCATTGATCCAACTAAGAGAAACTGATTTAGACTCTACACTTGAATAGATATCATAAAAAACCAATTCATCAGCATTTTCTTCTGAGTATTTTGCAGCTAACTTAATAGGATCTCCGATTATTCTGTGATTTTTAAATTGAACTCCTTTGACAACTTTTCCATTTTTAACATCCAGGCATGGGATTATTCTTTTAGTTAACATTTGCTAACTCCTTCATTGATATTTTATTTTCATAAATAGCCTTACCAACAACACATTCATTAATATTAATTTCTGCTAAGTCATTTAAGTCACTAATTTTTGAAATTCCACCTGATCCTATAAGATTTTTATCAGGATTTAATTCTTTAATTTTTTTATATATTTTTAAATTTGGACCAATTAATAAACCATCTTTATTTATATCAGTTGCGAGAATATTTTTGATTTCATTTTTTTGAATGAAATCATATAAATTAATTTTTGTTTGATTTATCCAACCTTTAGTTGCTATATATGGTATTTCATCATAAATTCTAAAATCTAAAGCAAGAGTAATATATTTTTGATCAAATTTTGATAACACATCATTAACAAAAGATTCATTTTCTACAGCAGCTGTACTTAAAATTACTCTCTCTACACCAATATCTATCAATTCTTCCACATCAGAAAGCAATCTAATGCCACCTCCTAGTTGAACTTTTAAATCAAGATTTATTATTTTATTAATAGTTTTATTATTTTCTCGCTTACCTTTGAGAGCGCCATCCAAGTCAACAATGTGTATGAAATCAAAACCATGATCCTTAAATATTTTTGCTTGATCTAATGGAGAGGTATTATATATTTTAATTTTTTTAAAATTTCCTTTTTTAAGCCTTACACAACTTCCATTTTTAATGTCTATTGCAGGAAGAATAATCATAGTTGTTTTAAGAATTGCGTTAAAAATTTTGAACCGTTTTTAGAAGATTTTTCTGGATGAAATTGAACACCAAAGAAGTTATCTTTTCTAACAAACGCACTAAAAGTGCTGCCGTATGTACATTTTCCAAAAGTATATTTATTTACATCAGCATAGTAACTATTTGCAAAATAATAATAGCCATTACATTCATTAAATGAGTCATCATTAAAAATTACTTTATTCCATCCCATATGAGGAATTGTTAAATTATTATTGCTAAATTTTTTTATTTTTCCTGGTATCAATCCTAAGCATTTTTCATTTTCCTCTTCTGAAAACTCGTAAAAAATTTGCATACCTACACATATACCAAGAACAGGTTTTTTATATTCTTTAATAGTATTAATAAAATCGTATTTTTTTAAATTATTCATGACATTTTTGGCTGCACCCACACCAGGAATAATTATTCCATTTGAATTTTTTATTTGTTCTTTATTTATACAGATTTGATATTTGATATTTAGATATTCAAGCGCATAAGACACTGAACGAAGATTTGCACCTCCACAATCAATTACAGCTATCACAATAGACCCTTTGTAGATGTAATTTCTTCTTTATTTAACTGAATGCTCTCTTTAAAAGCCTTACCAAGACATTTAAATAAAACCTCAATTATATGATGACTATTAGATCCCTTAACTTCAATATGACAGGTAAATTTTAAATTTTTGACAAAAGATTCTAAGAAATGACTTAACATTTCAGTAGGAAAATCACCAACAAAATTATTTAGCATTGGAATGCTTAGATTTAAGTTTGTTCTAGAGCATAAATCTATATCAACTTTTGCACTTGATTCATCCATAATAATTGTTTTAGATGCGTATCTATTAATATTTTCTCTAGAAGATAAGCTCTTTGATATAACTTCACCTAAAATAATAGCTGTATCCTCGATGGTATGATGCAAATCAATCTGAATGTCTCCAACAGCTCTCAAAAAGATATTTAGACCAGAATTCTTACAAAATTGCTCAAGCATATGATCTAAAAAATTTATTCCTGTATCTATTTGATATAGTCCTTGGCCATCTAAATCAATAGATGCATATATTGATGTTTCTTTTGTTTGTCGCATTATGAAAGAGGTTCTTGGCTTATTAACATCTTTATTCTTTCTCATCTCCACTGAAAGACCATGAGCATCAAGATTCTCAATCTCACTTAATTTAATTACCTTATCCGAGAGATAGTTAAAAGCATTTTGGTTTGTTTGTTGAAAAGAAATTTTTTTTACGAAGTCATTAACAGATAACCCTGATTTTGTTTTTGCCCAGCCACTTGTTGGTAAGACATGGTTTGTCCCAGAAGCATAATCGCCAAAAGCAACTGGTGATTTATTACCACAAAATACAGAACCTGCATTTTCTATTGAATCTATATACCTTGGAAAATTATCATCCAATAATACAAGATGTTCTGGCGCACAATCATTGATCATATTTACAATATCTTTGTCAGATTTACATTTAATTAACAAAATATTTTTTATAGAACAATCTATCAAATTTGATCTGCTTAAATCTTTTGATAAAGATCTTATTTCTTTTTTGATGCCATCTAATATTGATTTAGATTTCGATAAGATAAATGCAATAGAATCTTTTCCATGCTCTAATTGAGACAGAGCATCAATTGAAGCCAATGATATATTTTCTCTATTATTAGTCACTACCATTACTTCACTTGGACCAGCATATAAATCTATTGCAACTTTATTACTTACATATTTTTTTGCCTCTGCAACATAAGAATTACCAGGACCAAATATCTTGTTTACTTTTGGTATTCCAAGATAGCCGTTAGCCATTGACAATATAGCTTGAGCTCCACCAATTTTATAAATATTTGAAACTTTTAACTGCTCAGCTAGCCATAATATTGCTGGATAAACTTTTCCATTCTCATCAGGAGGAGTGCAAATAATAATATCTTTGCATCCAGCTGAAATCGCAGGTATTACTTGCATCAAAAAAGACGAAACAAGTGGCGCTGTGCCACCTGGAACATATAAACCGACGCTACTAATTGGAACAAATTTATCCCAAATAGCTAAACCATTTATAGGTTCGATCGCATTACTAATATCTTTAAGTTGAGATTTTGAAACAAATAATATGTTTTTGATTGCTTCATATAAAGCAAATTTTTCATCATCAGTAACCAGCTTTCCAGCATTAGTTATTTCTTTTTTAGTAACTTTTAATTTTTCTATATTTTTTTGGTCAAGTATCTTATTGATTTTTTGCAAACCTTTAAAGGATTGTTTTTTCAAGAGATTATCAAATTTAATAATAGTTTTTAATTCATCTTTTCCTGAAAGTAATTTTCTCCATTCAATATTTTTATTTGAATCAATAATTTTCATTTAGTATGAGAGTTTTTCAATAGGAAGAACTAATATTGAGCTAGCACCTCTTAATTTAAGTGATTCAATAGTTTCCCAAAAAACATCTTCTTTACATACAGTGTGTATTGCAACCTTTGATCGATCAGCAAGTGGAATAACAGTAGGCGATTCTGCTGCAGGTAGTAATTTGATAAGTTCATCAGTATTATTTGTATCAGCATTAAACATAATATATTTACTATCTTTAGCTTTGATAACAGAATTAATTCTCGCAACAATTTTCTCAATTAAGGGCAATTTTTTTGATGAAATTGAACTTGACTGAACTAATATTGCTTGTGAATCCATTATAAGTTCTAACTCGGTCAGATTATTTGATTCTAGAGTTGATCCGGTTGATACAAGATCAGCAATAATATCTGATATTTCAACAAATGGAGTTAATTCAACCGATCCATGTATTTCAATTATTTCAGCATTAATATCTTTTTTTTCTAAATAATCTTTTACTATATTAGGGTAGGAAGTAGCAATTTTTTTGTTACTAATATTATCAAGATTTATTTTTTTTGGTTTTGCAAAAGATAGCCTACATTTTGAGAAACCAAGCTTAAGTGTAGTTTTTAATTTTAAGGATGTATCAGATAGTTGTTTTTCAGATACTACATTTTCACCAACTATACCTAAGTCAGCAATATTTTGACTTACAAGCCTTGGAATATCATCATCTCTAACCATAAGAAGATCTATAGGCATATTAGTTGATTTAATAAAGAGCTTATTATTAGAATCACTAAACTCAATGCCACATTTTTTTAAAATTGATAACGATTCAGTCGACAGTCTTCCATTTTTTTGAATTGCAATTTTTACTCTATTTTTCATTATTATTTAAAATACTTTTATACCCATTATTATTTTCACTAAAGAGAAATCTTGCGACTCTTGTAACAGTAGTTGTTGATGCACCTAATTTTTTTGCAATCTCTCTGTATGTATATTTTTCAGTTGACAGCAATTTTGCAACTTCCCACCTTTCATTCAAACTCTCGATTTCTTTTGGAGTACACAAATCAGTCAAAAAATCTCTTGCTTGTTGGTGAGTTTTTAATTTTTCTATAGCTTTATATAAATTCATAATTCGATTATACTTGTTACACTGTGTTAACACAATACAATAAAAATAAAGTTAAATTAGCAATTTTTGATTTAGATAAAACAATTTTAAAACTAGATTCAGATTCAGATTATGAGATGGTCAATTACCTTATTGATAAAAGTCTTATTTTATATTTATGAGTACTACTATAAATATAGTCACACAGTAAATTGTCTATTCTTCAAGGACATAATCTAATCTCTTGAAGTAGGGGACTACTTGGTTCCAGTTTTGAACCAAAAGCCCAACCATTCTAAAGATCAGAATGTACTTTATTATTTACTGGTGCGAGTCTAGAAACTCTACTTGACTCAGAGATGCTGCTGTAAGTTCGAATGCCACTTGATATTCTTTTCTTCTTATACTTGTTAAAAAATTCAAACAGCAAGTAAAACCAGAAACCATTTACTATAGGTTCAATAAATGCATCAATAACGGCAAGGTTTAAAGGTGCTCCTGTTAGTAATCTATTGCAAGTCATAGCAATAAAAATATGACCAACTGTATAAAGAAATGCTAATAAAAAGCCAATTTGATTTACACTTATAAATACCGAATTACTTGATTCAATTTTGTGCACAAATATTTTCTTAAGGTAAACTAAAAGAAAATAGAACCAAAATCCATTGATTATAGGCTCTACAAAGGCATCAGCTGCTGCCATATCTAGAGATGCACCAGTAATTATCCTGTTACATGCCATAGCAACTAATATATGGCCAATGGTATAAATAACTGATAAATAAAAATTTTCATATTTAAAAATTTTTACATCATCATATTTTAAGTAATCTTTCACGATGTAAATGTA
>JGI20151J14362_10001402_pt1 | contig 17466 bp, 9 predicted proteins | sample COG_01_FD_14362 | JGI IMG/M metagenome (IMG submission 14362)
CCTCCAAATCGCCTTTTCGCGTCTTCTTCCTTCGTCGTCGTCTCGGGAAACACCGGAGAAGGACTTCTCCCCGGAGTACACTTTCAAAGCGTTCTCGAGAAAAAGACGTTTCGAAGATGTCCTCTTCGTACTCGTCGCGCGAAAAGAAGACGAAAAAGACAAAGACGCGCGTGGTCCTCGTCGTCGTCGTCTTTTCGAGAGAGAGGAGGACGTCCTCGTGCTTCCTCCTAAAACCGCGTTGTTCGACGATGGTGATTTTTGCGCGAGCATTCGAATGGAAATTCTGAAGATTCACATCGCCACTTTTCTTGTGCGTACACGAGACTTAAGAGACTTACATACTACGATGATGATGATGATGATGTCGAGCAGCGGCGCATCGTTTTCGTCGCCTTCGATTCTTCGCGCGAGGAGGAACAATACTTTGAAACACGGACGTTTTTGTGCTTCTTCTTCTTCGTTGTCTTCGTCGTCGTCGGGGACGCATCGGAAGCGGATGCGTCGCACGTCATCATCAGCAAAATCAGCGGCGAAGGCGGACGAGGAGACCTCCGAGACGACGAGTGCGACGACGACGACGAATACGAGTAAAAGTACAAAAAATGAACGAGAAGCACCTTTAACAACGGTGGCCATCTCCGGCGCGACCGGATTCGTCGGCAGAAAGTTGACGGAAAAATTGTTGCAACAAGGCACCAAGGTGAGAGTGTTAACCAACAAGAGCAACAAGGTACGGGCGAGACTGGCGCTCGGTCTGAAATCCGCGTTCAATCCAAACGTCTCCGTATACAAATGGGAAACGATTACTGGGAAGTTAGAGTGGACGGAAGCGATTCGAGGGTGCGATGGCGTGGTGAATTTAGCAGGCGCTCCCGTGGCGACGCGATGGGATAAAAAGTATAAAGAGACGCTCGTCAACAGCCGATTGGGGTGCACGAATAGAATCGCAGACGCGATTAACAAGTTGCCGGAAAAAGAGAGACCGAGTTTAGTGAGCGCGTCTGCGGTTGGGTATTACGGGACGACGAGGAAGGACGAGGCGTGGACGGAAGCGAGAGGACCAGGCGGGGACTTTTTGGCGAGTTTGTGCGAGAAGTGGGAGAAGGCGGCGAACAAGGCGAAGACGAACGTGACCGTGGTGAGAACCGGAGTGGTGTTGGAGAAAGGAGGAGGTGCGTTGGGGAAAATCTTGCCTTTGTTCTATTTGTATTCCGGAGGTCCAGTCGGGAGTGGCACGCAATGGGTGAGTTGGATTCATAGGGAGGATTTAGTGGATATCATGATTATGGCGTTGAAGAATCCGAAGAAATTCAAAGGCGTGGTCAACGGCGTCGCTCCCGAACCGACGACGATGAACGGTCTGTGTGAAGCGATCGCGAAAGCGACAAACAGACCGAACTGGTTGCCAGCTCCGGGGTTGGCGGTGAGGGTATTGTTAGGCGAAGGGGCGACGGTGGTTTTGGACGGGCAAAAAGTGGTTCCGGAGAAGACGATGGAGAAAGGGTACCAGTTCAAGTATTCTGACGTGAACAGCGCGCTCGACGCAATCGTGAATGGACCGTAATAATCCTTTCGTTAGTAAATGCTATTCTGCTCTATACTTTTACTACACAAAACTATGCCGCTAAAAAAATGTGGTTTTCGCGCCGCGTTTGTTCTTCTTTCCTAACCGAGCTTCTCGTTCAATAAACGCATTGCTTTTTCTTCTATGTTTTCTTCTTCCTCGTCGTCTGAGTTTGTTCTTCTGCCCATGCCGGCGTGTGCGGCATCTGAACGCTTAATAGACTTAAACGCGCGCGCATCGAACGGTTTCTCGTCCTCCTCATCGTCATCACTCCGACCACCGAAACCATCTTCGTCGTCGTCGTCGTCGTCGTCATCTGAACCAGACGAGCCGCCGACATCCAAGAAAGCTCTTGTCTCTTCTTTGCCGACATCCTTCACTTTACGCTTGGCCCGCATCTCTCGCAATCGCGCTTTTTCGCGTCCACGATCGGCGTAATCGGCGGTCTTTCGCTCTTCCGCTACCTTTTTCATGCGCATCTTGACCGCCTCGCGCAAAGCATCGTCGTTCGCCGCCGTGCTCTTGGCAAAGAATTTAGCGTCTTCGCCCAACGCTTCGAGCGGTTTCGAGGCGGTGCCGTCCTCTTTGAACACGATGCGTTTTTCTGAGCCAGCTACGGAAGCTATGGAACCTGATTTACCAATACGGAGTTTCCCTTTCAATGCTTTTTGGCGAATCTTTTCACTCTCTGCGTTTGCCGCGATCGCTAATTCTTTCTCCTCTTCCTCGGCGTCGTCGGCCAACGCGTGGTCTTTGCGTCGGACTTGTAAAAAGTCATCTTCGATGTTGGCGTCGTCGTCGTCGTCGTCCGAGTCGCCCCCAGCCTTTAATTTGAATCGACCCCCGCCGGTACGCTTGAGAACGCCCGCTGAGGTTTTCATGCGCTCGTCCGAGTCTGAATCTGATGAATTGTCTTCTTCCTCTGATTCAGACGACGAAGAGGAGGAAGCGTCATCTTCTTCACCTCCCGAAGAATCCATCTCCTCCTCCTCCTCCTCCTCCTCATCGTCCGAGCGCTCAGAAGAAATTTCCGAGTCGTCGTCGTTGTCGTCGTCGTCTGAAAGTTCTCTACTTTTCTTAGCTTCTTTGTTACCATTTTTGTCATCGTTCGCTTTATTCTTCTCCTTCTTGGTGCTCGCCGCGTTCAAAAACTTTACCTTTGGCGCGTTCGGTAACCCGAAACTCTGCGACAGCGCCTCTACGTCAATCTCGGAAACGTCAAACACGTCTTTATTCTTCTGTAAAAATACCGAGCGCAGGTAACACACCAACGCTCTTTGCGATAAATACTTCAAATCGTTATCTTTTGACAACAACCCTTGGACGCTCGAACTTATACCTTTCACTCTCGATTTTGGGTTCATCTTGATAGATTTAATTGGGATTTTTGCTTGCTCCAACAATTCTGGAAACGTTGTCGCTTCTTTGCCTTCGTTCAACAAGATCAAAGCCTTACCACTCGCGGTGTACCTAGCCGTCCTTCCAACTCTGTGAATGTACGTCTGCACGTCTTCCGGGCAATCGCATTGGATGACCCAATCCACCGCCGGGAAATCCAACCCTCTCGACGCCACGTCTGTGGCAAATAAAACCGTCTCTCTCGCGTTACAAAACTGATAAAACACGTGCTCGCGTCTCGTTTGTTTCATTCTTCCGTGAATGCACGCCAACGGGATCCCTGGTCGCATTCGTCGAAAAATTTCGTGGATAAACTTCACCTGTTTACACGAGGAGAAAAACACCAAAATTTTCTGCGTAGGGTGCGACTTCACAAACGCCCACAACGTTTCAATCTTCTTCTCCACTTTACAAGTCGTATACATCTGTTGCAACTTTGGCGGCGTCGCATTCACCGATTCTGCGTGCACGCTCAAAAATTCTGGATCTTTCAACGATAACCGCGCTAAATCGCTCACTTTTTTCGTCTGCGTCGCGCTAAACAACAACGTCTGCCTCGTTTTCGGCAAATTCGCCAACACCGCGTCTAAAGTCTCCTTAAAACCTAAGTCCAATATCCTATCCGCCTCGTCTAAAACCAACACTTGCAATCCTGTGCAATCAAACATCGGCGTCTCGTCCATGTGTTGCAACAATCTCCCGGGAGTACAACACAACAAATTCATCGCGTTGACCGCGTTCCTTTCCTTCTCCAAATCCTTTCCGCCGATGAGTAAAGCTACGCTAAACGTATGATTCCCCCCAACCTTCACAATCTCCTGGAATATCTGCATCGCCAACTCTCTCGTCGGACTGATAAATATCGCTCCAACGCCATCGTCCTTCCCCCATTTCATCCTATACAATCTCTCTAAACTCGGCACGACGTACGAAAGCGTCTTCCCGCTCCCCGTCTTCGCCGCGCCCAACACGTCTCGCCCGCTCATCGCGTGTGGGATCGTCGCCCTCTGTATCGCCGTCATCTCTTTATACTTGCATTCTCTCAACGCTTTTTGCGTTTCCGGGGAGAGTGGGAGATGTGTAAATTTCCGTACCCCGGTTAAGGAATGCGAGGTGTTTTTGTCCGAGGATTTTCGTGGTGGAATTGCCAAGGGGTTGGAACCGGATTCTGGTTTCGTTTCCTATCGTTTTTATTAATGAGAGTGAGAGAGAGAGAGAACGAAAGTGAGCACACAAAGAAAGAGCGTTTCGTGCGGTGCTTTTATTCTCGTTCACGTCGTCGTTGTTGTCACAAACGCGAGCGCAGTAACGCGCGAATACCGAAAGAGAGATTTCCCCGTTTTTGGCGGCTCAAAAATGCGCCACAAAACGACAACAACATTAGTAAAGTTTTCTCACCTCAATGCACCTCTCCAACGCCCGTATCGTTTGGTCTTGCATCGCTAACTTTCCCAGAGGACGCTTTACTCTGCCTTCGCTCTGAGTACGCGTCGTCTTCTTCTTTTTTCGGTCGTTGTTTTGCGTCATGACGATGATGATTTTGCAAAGGAAAAAATGAGGAAAAAGAGCAAAAGGAGGAGAGAAAATGATGACACTTTTGATGAATACAACAACGCTGGAATCTGATTACACGTCTCCTTCTTCCTCTTTGTCTTCTCCTTCTTCTTCCGAAATTGCTGTTTCTGTTGATATTCTTTCTACTTCTTCTGTCGTTTGAAACGAATCGGCAATTCTGTGCCCGTCGTACGGCAAATGAATGCCGACGTCTTGCGGAACGCACGTTTCGTGCAACGCTCTGCGGTAGCGGTACCGAATTTTTAAGTGCTTCTTTTCCAGCGGGTCGACGTCGCAGAAACCCAAAAGAGAGGAGTACGAGACGCCGTCGTGGAGTTCGAGTTGCGAGCGTTCGACCATGTGGCGTAAGGCTACGGTGACGTCGATCCAAGAGTCGTCGTCTCGGAGGATGTCGCTGTGTTGTCGTCCTCGTTCGCTAGATTTTGGTTTCGTTTTCTTCTTCCTTTCGTCGTCGTCGTTTTTTCGATCATCTTTTTCTTTTTCTTCGTCCGGAAAGGTCATCGATCTTTTCGTCACGTCGCACTCGACGTTTTCAAACGAGCCGTACACGGCTTTTTCAATGTCCAATCCGCCTATTTCTCGCTCGAACACTCTCTTCTCTTCCGCCGATTTTGCGACGAGCTCGCGTTGCGCCAACGCGTCTTTGCGGTTTTCCTCGATTTCAGACGCGTATCGCAAACGCATTTGTTTCTTTTCGAACCGTTTTTTACGTCTCAATAAAGGGAGAATGAACACGTTTCTTAAGACGCCAATGACGGCGTTCGGGATGGTTAGGCACAAAATCGCCGTTCGTCTCGTTAAATACGGCAAACCCGGGGCGAGTAAAATAGGAAACTCAAACTGTTGATTCCTTTGGCGATATTTGATTTTCAAGACGCACCCTTCGACGCCGACGCAGACGCCCCACCCGATGCTCGTTTCGCCGTCGTCGCTCAACGTGGCGTTCGTTCCGTTTTCAATTTCAATACCCATCGTTCCAAACTTGAACGAATATTTCTTAATTTTGTTCGTTTGTGTATGTTCCGCCAACGCGCTGTTCGGGTAATGCCGCCTCGCGTTCGCCGAAGACCCGTCGACGACTTTTCTCTGATACGACCCAGTCAAGCCGAAATTCTGCACACCCGCGCTTAAATCCAACTTCCACGCGCCATTTTCACCGGCTTTACCTCTGCACCCGGTCGTGATACCCGGTATCGGTCCTACGTTCCAATCGATGTTACCAACCGCGTGGTGCGTCAACTGTCTTTTCAAACCGACGGACAAACCTACGCCAGTGCCAACGTCCTCTGTTTCCTCCCCCGCGGACGACCCTCCGACGCCGACAAAGTCGTATTTGCACGTCATCGTCCCAGTCGTCCTATTCGTCAATTTCTGCTCCAAAGTCATCTCCATCCCACCGTTCCTTTGCGAGGGCATTTGCATGTGCCAATCCGCGCTCGTCCACAACCCCAACTGTTTCCTCGCGCCCACTAACAACACTCCGGCGCCTCTCCCATCCGCGTTCGCCATCGCTTGCGCTTGACAATACACGTCCAAACTCTCCGACACAGTCGCACTCATCGACGTGCTCACGCTCCCTTGCAAAAAATCCAACCCCAAATCTTCCACGTGGAAATCCCCCAGCGCTTTCTCCACCGCTCTCAGCGCTTGTCTCTGTTTCTCCTCGCCTTCTTTCCCTTCCACCGCGCCGACGCCGCCGTCCCCCAACACGCGTTTCAATCGTTCCCTCACGGACTTCCCGCCTCGCGCTAACCTTCTCGACGCTCTCAGTCTTTCATCTAACGCGTGTGCAAAACTGAATTTAAACTCGTACCCGCTCGATTGTTGGTGTTTCCTTTCCGCGCGCTCTCTCGCTTTTTGTCGTTCGAAATACTCGAATTCCTTTCGCATTTCCTCCGTCGTTTTCCGTTTCGAGTAGCTCATGATTTCCTTGCTCTGCGTCGACTCGTCCACTCCTACGTGGCCGTAAATGTCGTACACTTTCCGTTTCTCTGCGTCGTGTAAGATTTGGTACGCTTCGTGTATTAACGCGAAGGATTTCTTTGCCGCGTTGTTGTTATTCGATAAAGCTTTATCCGGGTGGACTTTTTGCGCGAGAAGTTTGTATTTCCGTTTGACGTCTTCCGTGGTGCAATCTCTCGGGAGGTTGAGGACGGCGTAGTAGTCTTTTTTTTGTGAACTTCTAGCATCGTTTTCGTCCATGATTATTGGTGCTTTGTCTGTGGTGGTTTTGCTCTCTTCTTCTTCTTCTCTCTGACTCTCGCTCGTGAGAGCGGATGTGTGTTTACGACGTACTCTCTTTGCGTGTAAATTTGTATGCCGTTTTTTCCCTTTGAAATGTCTCACAAAAAGCGACGCGAGAGCACAAAGACCCCCGGCGAAGATCGCGGGTTTTCTTTTCTTCGAAACCACCCGGAAGAACTCCGCTTTTTTACGATATACATATATATTACGTGTATTTAGTACAGCAAAAGCCCGCATTTATTCCTCGTTGCCAACGTGAACGTCGTCATCATTTTTATCGTCGTCGTCGTCATCGAATGTACGGAAAAAAGATATACACATCGAGAGAATGAATCGAGTGAAACGTTTCGACGAGTGGATCGCCTCGCGGCCGATTTTAATCGCCTCGGTGACTTTTACGATAGGGATAACGCTCACAGCGATCGCTTTTTTAGTGACCGGGATACGCGTGAGCACGGAAGGTACGTTTAGTATACNTGCGAGAAGCGCGTTTGTTTCTTTGAGTAGACTCCCCTATTTTTATTTATGCTGACCTTTTTTACTCTTTTTCTCCTCTTTTTACAGGATGGAACGTGCGAGGGACTTTAATCTCGAACAGATACATACAGTTTGAAACGTTCGTGGAATCGGGGAGTTGCGACGACGGCGCGTGTTACGTGAACCCGTACAGACTCAACGCGAACGCTCTGTCTGCTCCAAAAACCAACTCCTCTCGTCGGCTTCTTCGCAGGACCGTTTTAGAGTTTCCGACGCATCCTCGGTGCGAGGATTTATCGTATCACGGAGATGTTATGTACCCGAATTTAGATGTAGTGTTCATGGCGAACGACGAAGGGGTGGATTTATTTACCGCGCAGGCATTTCGGAAGATGTGCGAAGTAGAGGAGAACATCATGGGACAAACGAATTGGAACAACTATTGCAGAGGAGGAGCAGCGCCGAACCAAGTGGAAAACTGTTATTTGAGCGATTCGTCGTTGGAAAATCAAGCGCCTTTGTATTACACGAAAACGATGGTAGACGACAGCGGGACGCAAATGTACGCGAGGGGATGTTATAACGCGAATTCGTACCCTCAAATGGTAAAACACGTTTTGTCGTTGAGTTCGTGCGAAGAGATTGAAACGAATACCGTATCGGGGACAGTCATCGCGAATTTAAAAACGGCGGTTTTGGCGTGCGTGGACGTTTTAGCGACGGATAGTAACGGTGTTTGCGCGACATTGACGTCGACAGATTTGGGAATACCTGGTGCGGAAGATGCTGTGGACGCGGTGACGTTTGAGCCGCGCGAGTATTACATCAGCGCGTTTCTAAACGGGAAATTTTCCAGCGATTTCCCAAATTTAGTCACCACGAGGAGCTATTTACCCATGGATTGGTCGAGAAGTTCGATGGAAAACGCGATGAAATACTTGGTCAATTTAGGCGATAAGAAGAACGTTTTGGAAGTCTCCAACGATTTGTTCTACACAATTTACGGGTCGCAAAACGATTTATACGACTACGTCACAGACATTGAGTTGTATAGAGATATGCTGTTAGCTTCGGGAGCAGTTATTATCATCTTGGTAATGATTATTTGCCACACCGGCTCGTTATTTCTAACGTTAGCCGCGGTGTCGCAAATCGTGTTGAGCTTCCCGGTGGCGACGTTCTTCCTAAACACAGTTTTGAGGATCAAATTCTTCCCGTTTCTGAATTTCATCGGTTTGTTTGTCATCTGCGGCATCGGTGCGGACGATTGTTTCGTCTTTCTCTCGAAATGGGATCAAGCGAAGGCGCGACTACCGCCAAAATCGCCGGCGAAGGATGTCAGCAAAATGTGTTACTGGGACGCCACGTATTCCATGTTTCTCACTTCGACGACCACTGCCTGTGCATTTTTCAGTACCGCTGGGTCGTTGATTCCTCCGGTGCGCGTGTTTGCAATTTTTATGGGATGCATGGTGGTTTTCGATTATATTTTTGACGTGACCATATTCGCCGCTGCGGTGGCATGGCAACACGACAAGAAGATTGAGTTGAAAAAAAGGCGATACGAGGAGGGCAGTAAATGGGCCGGGTGGATGCTTTCGATATTTTTTGAAATGCCTAAAATAATTAGACGACCGCAGTGCGTGAAACCAGATTTAGACGACGATACGAAAGATGATGATGAGGAACGACAAGAACAAAAATCACCAAACGAGAATGGTGGTATCAGAGGTAACAAGAGCAGATTAATTAGTGAGAACGTCTCTAGAGAGCTCGTATTCCCGGTCGTGTACAAACTCAGATACGTGCTCGTCATTGCCGCCATCGCGTTAGGATGCGCCTCGTCCTACGGCGGGTCCAAATTATCGTTACCGACGGACTCTTCGGTCGAGTTACTCCCAGATGAACACGTTTTGACGAAATACTCGCGAGTTATGCGTTCTTCATTCAAATCCGCCACCGAATCGCAAATAGAAGTGGACGTCGTTTTCGGTTTGCAAGCGAAAGACGACGGCGATTACAACGATCCATCCTCGGTGCCGAATTTTGCCATCGATACGACTTTTGACATGTCCGCGCCAGAGGCGCAAACATGGTTGTACAACTTTTGTCAAAAAGGCAAGGCGATTGCGTACGGGAACGAGTCGAGGTGTTGGATGGATACGTTTGTGTCGTGGTTAGAAGATATGGACGCGGCTTGGGCGTCCGAAAACGACGATTCCCGATATCGCAACACGGGAGGTGGAACTGATCAATGTATCAATGATTCATCGTGCGATTTTAATTCCCAATATGCATCTGGCGTGTGGGCCTGGAAAGACAATTGCGCGCAGAGAAAAACACTGCCGATACCGCAGGAAAATTTCATAGGATGCATTTATGGATGGACCATGGACTGGAGTTCGAGCTACAACGGGGGCACGTATTATTTGAAAAACAACAAGAAAATGATCGATTCGTTGTACAACGAGAGATACGACAGTTCCGGCACAACACTTCTGGAATCCTACGATTCTGTGAAAATGCTTCTCACAGTCGTTTCGTTTTCGCTCGATATTGGATGGAACGAAGAAACGTCGTTATTAAAAAAACGATGGCAAACGTGGGAATCCTTCATTTACGAGGAACTCAAAACGGCCCCGGCTGGAGTTAAAAACGGATGGCAAACCGACCGAGGCGCCTGGCGATGGTTCGATACCGTCGAGAATATGAACGACAACTTTCGCGAAGCGACGTTGATGTGTCTAGGTATCGCCCTCGGCATCGCGTTGATCTCCACCGCGAACATTGTTGTCACTATACTCACCATCTTCTCCATCGGCACCATCCTCGCCTCGACCATTTCCGTCGTCGTTTCCTTAGGCTGGACGCTCGGATTCCTCGAAGGGATTTGCCTCTGCATCCTCATCGGTTTATCCGTCGATTTTGTCATCCACATGGGCCACGCCTATTGCGCCGCCGCCGAACGAGGCGTCCACACCCGAGTCGACCGNACGCGAGAAGCTTTCGCTCGCATGGCTTTCCCCATCGCCTCCGCCGCGTTCACCACCTTCGCCTCCGCCTGCGTCCTCTTCTTCTGCACCATCACGTTCTTCCAAAAATTCGGTACCATCGTCATGATTTCCATGGTTTGCGCGTTGTGCGTCTCGTTGGCGTTTTACGTCGCCTTATTGTCGGTGTTAGGCCCGGAAGGGAGCTTCGGGAACATCCGAGACTTTAAGAATATGTGTTCGTGCAAACCGACAAAGTCGTCTGGGCCAAACTCCTCCTCGCGACCAGGAAACCAAGAAGAACAAGAACAAGAACAACTAGAGAGATAATGATTGTATTTATTAGAACCCACCCGCTGCTAAACGATATGCGACCGCATCCGCTCCGCCCTTCGCCCCGCTCTAAAAATTACCTACTTTGATGAAAGAACTCCAAACTCCACACAAACTTCGTTTGAAAGTAGAAGCAGCGAGACTCATGTCGAGCGATAAAACTGCTTCGAAGAACACGTCGTCCTTTACCGGAGGAGGAAAAGGAAAAGGAGGAGGAGGAAAGTCTTCGAGTGATACTAAAAGTATGCCTCCAATCATCCACAAAAACATCATCGTTCTAGACAACGGCGGCGATACGATTAAAATCGGATTCGCGGGCCAACGTTCCCCGACGGCGTTGGTCCCGAACTGCGCGTGCCGCCCGCAAGGCACGAAAGCGACGATTATAGGTGTCGACTCGAAAGACATTCCAGATATTAACGGTCTCATCGTTCGACGACCGATCGATAGAGGGTATTTGACCAATTCGCAGTTGCAGAAAGATATTTGGGCGCATTGCATACACGAGGTGTTGAAAGTTTCGGAGACGGAGGTGAAAAAATGTTGGCTCGTCATGACGGAACCACCGATGAATTTTAGCACGTCGAGACAGGAAATGGATAGGATCGTGTTGGAGGAGTTTGGGTTTGAAGGCGTGGTGTTCGTATCCGGAGCGTTGTGCGCGATGAAGGCGCATTTGTGGCAGACGAAAGACGAGGATTTGGAGAACGGGGATGACGATGATGAGGAAAAGAACGAGAACGCGATGATGGAGATAGACGATGTCACAGATAAAGAGTATATGGGCTTTAACAAAGCGCCTCCGAGAGTACGCGCTTCGAAGAAGCAAAGAATCAAATGGGCTCGAGAAGCTATGACTGGATGCGTCCTCGACGTCGGGTTCTCCTTTGCGCACGCGTCGCCGGTTTTCGACGGGCGAGTCGCCGACCATCACGTAAAACGATTGAATTTAGGCGGACGCGCGTTGACGAATTATCTCAAAGAGTTAATCTCGTATCGACAATGGAACGTAATGGATGAATTCGCGTTAATCGAGGACGTCAAATTGAAATCGGTGTATTGTCAAGAAAACGGCGACATTTACGAAGCGTTGAAAGAGGCGAAAAAGAAGATTCGCGAAAACAAAATCGCTATTAAGTACGTCCTCCCAGACGGCGTGAACACGCTCAGAGGTTTCCTCGCCGATTCTGTCTTGGCGAACGACGGCGACGACGCCTCGTCTTCCGAATCCGAAATCAACGAAGACGACGATTTACAAACCCGAAGAAGAAAATTAAAGAAACAAAAAGAGAAAGCGGCGAAAGGTGCTGGAAGTATGGAACTCGCCCCGGACGCCCAATCGTTAGTATTAGTCAACGAACGGTTCATGGTTCCAGAAATCCTCTTCCACCCGTCTGATATCGGCTTAAATCAGTGCGGCATCGCCGAACTCGTCGCTCAAAGCGTCCACCACGACGAAGCGAACGACTCTTTACGCGACCAAACCGTGGAAGCGCTGATGTGGCTCAACGTCATCGTCACCGGCGGCTGCGCAAAAATCCCAGGCTTAGTCGAACGTCTCGCCAGAGAAATCCGCCAATTCGCGCCCGCCATCTACCCGGTCTCCGTCCGCGCGCTCGACGACCCGATTTCCGACGTCTTCCTCGGTCTCTCTTTACTCTCCTCCACGGACGACGACCACAGGCCGCTCCGGGACCCTATTCAAACCTTCTGCCTCAAACACGGCACGAAAAGGGACGAATATTGCGTTAAAAAGAATAACAATAGTAATACGTATAGAAACGAACGAATCGAGCAGTACGACCGGTTCGAGAGTACCCCGTTAGGGAGGGTTAAGGATATGCATCACGCTTCGTCCGAAAAGACGTGACGTGATATGTACACGCATAACCGCAAAAGTAGACAAAAAAAAACGAGTTGTACATGTAGCTCTCCGGGACACCCCCGTGGGGAAAAGAACTGTATCGGGCACTCGCTGTATCAATTGTCTCGTTTAAAGAACGTTTCGTGACAAAATGATCTTCCTACACTTATTCGCGCGTCTTCGATGTGGCGTTTTTTTTACCTCGAGGTCTTTTCAAATTCAAAACATCTGTTCTTCTTTTCCCTCATAAAATATCTCTCGCATTCTCTGCACTACGAACGCTTAAATACGACGTAAACATGGAGGAAAAAGAAGAAAAAGAAAAAGAAGAGGAAAAAGGAGAGGAAAAGGATGAGAGCAACAGTAATAATCGCATCTCTTCTCCGCACGTGGTCGTCGCGCGACATCCGGATGATTTTAACGATGATGATTGTGATGATGATGCAGTCGGGGAAGAATTTGAAAAGATGCGGACGATCTCTTCTCCCTCTTCTCCGCGAAAGACAAAGACGAAGAAGAACAACCCCGACGATGTGAGCGATACGTGCGATGATGAGATTCGTGTTCTCGCGATTTTGGCGGAAAAAAAACGGTACAAGTGGGCGAAAGTGAAAGGCTCGCCGTTTTGGCCGTGCCAAGAAGTGGACGTCCTTCGGTGTAAAGGAAACGTGCCGGAATTCGTGCGAGAGAAAGTGGATGGATTTTTAGAAGCGAAGGGCGTGAAATTGATTCAGTTTTTCGGGACGAACGAGTACATGTGGTATTTAGAGAAGTCGGACGAGAACGCTTCTTCTCCTCCTCCTCCTCGCAGTGGGAGCATGTTTCGAAGAGTNGATGTGGAGTCCTTTCGAGACGGGTGCGAGAAAGGGTACGATAAGAAAATGAAACCGGTCGGGTTGAAGAAAGCGGTGAAGGAGATGTGGGAGTGTTTGAGAAGCGGGGAGGATCCGTCGGATGTGAAAAGAGGGGGGTTACAATGGCACACGAAGAAGATCGCGGTGGTGGAAGAACCGGAGGAGGAGGAGGAGGAAGAAAAAAAGGCGAAGAAGACGGAAAAGAAGAAAGCGTCTTCGACGGGGAAGAGGAAGAAAGCGGAGGCGAAGAAGACTTCCGCCGCTGAAGAGAAAGAGATGAAAAAAGCAAAGAAGATTTCCGAAGAAGTGAAGAGGAGGGAGGAAAAGACAGCGGCGGCGGCGGCGGCGAAGATGGAACTCGACGCGCGAAAAGAACAGGAAAGGAAAAGGAACGAACCGGCTACTTTAGAAACGCTGTTCGACGACGAAGGCATCGAAGAGAAACCGTTTCAGTTATCGTTCGACGTGATGAGCGCGAGAGATCCGCCGCCGTTTGAACGGTTACGAAGGAACCGGTGGATGTGTCGTCAAGCGCCGAAACAGGTGCATTCGAGCGAGGCGGTGGCGTGTTACTGTCAACCGATACCGCATTCGATAAAAGAAGAAATGATGGCGAACGTCACGACTGAGCGGGCGATGAAGATGGCGTCGACAGCATCAGCTGCCGAAGTAGAACAACAATTTATTGAAGAGAACGGCCCGGCCACGCCGCCAGAAACTCTCGAAGATCCTCTAAATAATAATAATAATAACAACAACAACAACAACGAAGAGAAAGGGAAAAAATCGCTGACATCGAAGCTATTGCCAAAACTCCGTCTCGGATGTGGTCACGACTGCGTCAACCGCGAAACGCGATACACGTGCGACACCAGAGTGTGTCCGTGTGGCGATGACTGCTCCAACCGACCGTTTCAACACCTCCCTCAACCAAAAGTGAAAGTTCAACTGACGGAAAATCGCGGCTATGGATTGTTCTTACAACAAGATGTCTTTGAGGGTGACTTTATCGTCGAATACATGGGCGAAATCGTCGACGAAGAGGAATGTACCCGACGTTTGTTGGCGTGCAAAGGCAAAAACGAACCGAACTTTTACCTCATGGAAATCACCCCGTCACAAATCATCGACGCTCGATTTTGTGGCAACAACGCTCGATTTATCAATTCGAGCTGCCATCCAAATTGCGAGACGCAGCGGTGGGTAGACGCGTCCACGAACGAAACCAGAGTTGGTATTTTCGCCACCGAGGACATCAAATCCGGCACGGAGCTGACTTACGACTACAACTTTGCGCACTTTGGCGGCGAAGGCACGACATCGTTTACCTGCTTCTGCGGGCACCCGATGTGTAAAGGCACTTTAGATGCCAACCCAGAACGCATGCGAAGGTTCATGGACAGAGTCACGGTTACGATGAAAAATGGCGACGTGAAAACTGGAACGGTTTTAGAATACACGGTGAACAAAAAATACAAACTGTTGCTCGACGACGAGCAGGACGTGAAAGTGTGGTCCAAGTCGAAGAAATCCGAGGAAGAAAAAGCCGAGTCGGCGTTGAAAAAGACGAAGAATCGAAAGTACATCACGGTGAACTTGGACAACGGCGATTTCGCGAGCAAGAAAGGCGGCAAGAAGGACGCGAAACTCGCGTGCGTCTGGTTGACCAACAGAACGAACTTCACCGAGAGCAAAGTAAAAAAGAAGAAGGTGGACGAGAAAAAGAAGAGCGCGACGACGACAAAGAAAAAAGCGGGGAAGAGGAAGCGACCCCGGGCGGCGACGAAGAAGCTCAAAGAACAAGAACAAGAACAAGAACTAGACAAAAAAACGCCGACGACGCCTCTCAAAGAAATCGTCCTCAGTCCGGTGAAACGACTCGTCGAAAACGCCATCGCCAACGTCGTCAAATATATTTACTAATTTATTCAATACGTTGGATCGATGCTGAGTATCGTACTCTTCTCCGCGCGTTCGTATTGACGTCCACATTATGCAGAATTTTTCAGTCCTTTCCCTCATAAAGCACACGCACACAAAAAACGTTTCATAAACAACAACAACACACATCATGTCTTCTCCTCCCTCTCTCCCTTCTGCGACATTCAAAATCGGCAATTCCGTCTCCGGCGTCTCGTCCTGCGGCGACCCGTTCGGTGGCGTCGTCTACGCGGTCGACGATACGCTCGGTTTGGCGGTGTTGCGCGCGCCCGGGGATATTCAAAACAGTCACCACGTGCAGATAATTAATTGCGATGCGAATACTAAGACGGATGTGAAGGTGCTCAACTCCGTCTCTCCGCCGCCGAACAGTCGCGGAGAGGAAGAAGGGCGAGCAGCTTTACCAGTCATCGATAAAGGAAGGCAAGAGAGACGGTTTGAAACCGCGGTGAAAGCGGCGCAGTTTGTCGCGGGTACGAATGCAATTCGCTCGTCTTTGGATTTCGATGTCGTTCGATCGTCGTCGTCTCGCGTTCTTTTGCGTTCCTCCTCGCGCGATCGTGGACGAGTGCACATCCTGTGCCGTCGCAGAATGGAACGTGTTGTTTGATAGTGTTGTTTCTTCGCTCATTTGGAACGTCCAGCCTTTCGGTGATGTGCCATTCTCGCGAGCGGGTCTTTTTGTATCCACTGACACCTCTCTCTCTCTCTCTCTCTCTCTCTTTAACGATGACGACGCAAACAGATAACATCGGCGAAAACGTGACGGAGGAAGCGCAAGAAATCTTCGACGCCTTAGCGCGAACGTTACCGTGCAGATGGAAAAACCAAGAGATTATCGTCCTGGATGAAATTTCCATACCGCCGCCGTATACGACGCCGGCGGGCGGGGACGAGTTGTTCCGAGAACGGATTAAGAACGTGTTGGTGCACGAGAGAAGAAGGTTAGGGATGAGCTAACCGCGAGTATTAGCATCTCTCTCTCTCTCTCTCGAAAGGTGTGAGGTTTGTTGGAGAAAAGAAGAAACACGAGAGGAGGAGGAGGAAAAGGAGACCTCCGTCAAAGTCGGTTGTTGGTATCGTCGCGAGGCGAAAGCGCTTTCGCGGAGCCGTTCGTTCGTTCGACTGTATCGTTGTACCATTATTAATCTATTAGAAGAAACTATGTTTAAGTATTACAGAGCTAGCTAATTAAACTACTACACGAAAACCCGCCGGATCATTCGTTTCAGAGCGTTCTCTTTCTTGTCTTTCTTCTCCCCTTCCTCGTCCTCCTCTTCAATCTCGTCCTCTTCTTTCGCCGAAGGATGCTCGTCGTCGATCTCCCTCCATGCGATCGGATTGCGTTTCAAAAACGGCCAACTCGGTAGCGTGACCACCACAGAGGCTACAATTCCCGCGAAAATTAAATTCCGCATCAAGTTGTAGTCTTGCAACAGGTACCCGAGCACAAAACCGACCGAGGAGGTCGAAGAAACGACCGAGACGGTGAACGTTTCCACGAACTTTTGGCCTTCAAAATCAACCATCTTTACGCGCTTTGACGGACTCCTCTCGCGCCTTTTCCTCCTCTCCAGAGAGACTTTGAACGCGTTTTGAAAATCTGTGCACTTTCTTTTAGGTGAGACGCAGAGGTTGCGCTCTTTGTATTCTCTCAGGAGGAGTCGTCTCTCTCTCTCTCTTTAGCGCTGCGAAGGAAAGGAGCGAGAGAATGGAGAAAATTCGAAGCGTTTTCTGACGTCATTTCACGCGCACGTTTTGTTTACCACGCGACAGAGACTACGCAGGAATACGACTCAGACAGAGCAATCTCGTACTCTCGAAGTAGTTTCGGTGTTAGACGCAGAGCGGGCTCGAGGAGAAAAACGTGCTCGAATCGCGTCTCTCGTCATCGTTTCTCTTTGAAACACATTCGTTGCGTTTGGACACGTCGGCGAACGCGGAGAAGACTTCAAAGAAGAACGGAGAACACAGAGGATGATTCGAAGACGAACCCAACACCAACATCAACAAAATATTCGTTTCTTTCGAGACGTTTTGTGCTTCACTTCTTCGAAACGAGGAACGCCTGATGCATTCAGGAGTCGAAGTGGTGTCGACGACGTTTCGCCCCGAAAGGGCACGATACGGAGAAGGAGCAGCGGCAGCGGCGGCGCCAACAACAACAACGGAGAATGTCCCGAAGGCGATTTCAACGTCAAATTGTCGTCTCACTTGAAGAATTTG
>JGI20151J14362_10001403_pt1 | contig 17465 bp, 17 predicted proteins | sample COG_01_FD_14362 | JGI IMG/M metagenome (IMG submission 14362)
AAAAACAACGCTGAAGTGAGTTACACCCTGGTAGCCGAAAATGAAGCGAACCTGGCCCTCAAGAAAATATCGGTAAACTCTCCCATCGGAAAAGGTTTACTCGGCAAAGCCATCGGTGACATCGCTGAAGTCCAAGTACCCGCGGGCATCATTCCTTTTGAAATTCTGGATATCACGCGGGGTTAAACCTGAATTACCGACCATGGCCTCCATTTTTAGTAAAATCGTCTCCGGAGAAATCCCGTGTCACCGCATCGCGGAAAACGCAGAGTTCCTCGCTTTTTTGGACATCCAACCACTGGCTGATGGGCATACACTTGTGATCCCTAAGCAGGAAGTTGATTACTTTTTTGACTTGGACGATGGATTGCTCAGTCGCATCAATGTCTTCGCAAGAGATGTCGCCAAACAAATCGAAGGTGCCATCCCGTGTCAGCGCGTCGGCGTGGCCATCATCGGATTGGAAGTCCCACATGCCCACGTGCACCTGATCCCTCTTCAATCAGTCAGCGACATCAATTTTGAGCGGCCTAAGCTCGAACGCACGCAAGAACAACTGGCCGAAGTTGCCAAGCGAATTCGCTTGGCTTGACCTTTCGTCAGGACGTCCATCAAGGAATCACTCTACGTAGCCATCAAGGATGGCGGTCCAAATGCTCTGAATGCCATCATCATTGCGGGTCCATATCGGACGAACCACTCCGCCGTATGCGCTGATGTTGTTGTAATCTCCGAAAAAGCCTTTCGGATTGGGTCGGAACCATTCCTCGCTCACCTTCAGGTTTTCCCAACTCTCCCCACCATCATACGAGGATGCAACATAGACCTCTGTATTCCATGATGGCCGCAGACGCACATCGGGATATTTCGCTGCAGCTGCTCGGCGATCATAAAACACGACATGCACATGGCCTGTGACGTCATCCACGTCCATCCAAGTGAAAAACTGCTGTGCCCCGGGCGGATCGTCATTGACGCGAATCGGATCCGTCCAGGATTGACCGCCATCATCGCTCCACACCAGCCACACGTCGTTGTCGTCTTCTCCGTTGCGGTTGTCCGTCCAATTGACATACACGCGCCCACGATGCGGACCATTACTGCGGTCGACACGCGTCACCGGCATCCCATTTGCTCGTCCAATGCCTCGAATTTTTTGATCCCAGCCACCTGCAATCGTTGCTACGCGTAAGTCGTTGTCAAGCCACGTTTCCCCTCCATCCGAACTCCGATCCATCCAAAGGGTGTCGGCTTGTGCCCACGCAACATACATCGTTCCGTCCGCAGCGATATCCGGTACCGCCCCTTCAACCGTCAAGTCGCCGTCTAAGCAGTCGCCCGCAATGCGGTTGATCCGCACCGGTTCCGACCATTTTTTGGCCCGGCGGTTGGATGTGCTGCAGAGGATGACGGTGCTGTCAGAGATTTCAGGGCTGCCATAGAGATCAAACTGAGTCCAACATGCGACCAATTGTGAACCATCCACACTGACCGCTGCCCACTCCTTATCCTGGTCCTTATTGCCATTGAGTCCCATGCCTGCGCCGCTGTTCCATCGTTTACCCGGCTTGCGCGAACGTTGGATGACAATGCGATCAAGCAATGCATCAGACGACCAAGCTTGCCCATCGGGATTGGATAGGTGGAGGTAGTAAACGTCCTTCTTTGGTGAAGCAACGATACACGGATCGCCGAACACGCCATACTTTGATTCGAGTTTTGATGAGCTCCAAGTCCAACCGCCGTCCTTCGAGATGTGGACGTTATCGAGGATTGAACCGGCTACCAACCATTGGGGGTTGTTCGGGCTAACCGCAATGGAGGGCTCACAAGGCTGGTAACTCAGGCCATAGCCATCGAATATCAAAACATTGTCTGGTGCGCGTTGAGCCATAATGGCCGTCCAGCTCCAAAGTGTGCAGCAAAAGAAAACGACATTCCTCATTGTGCCAGTCCTTGCGAAAGTTTGGATTCAATCGAATCATATCGTTGCTGAAGTGCTGCGAGCTCCACCATGAGCGCTTCTTGAATCTCCAGGATTTGAGCATCCGTCATGCCCTCTAAGCTCAATTCATTTCCATGGTCGTGGCCGTGGTCGTGGCCCTCGTGGTCGTGGCCGTGGTCATGGCCCTCGTGGTCGCAGACATCCCCCGGAATGCCGACAACCGTTTCATTCCAATCATGAAACCGCACATCCAATTCGCCAAGTTGACTTTCTATCCGTGCCAATTGCATAGCCAATGCTGAATCCCCTGCTTGCAAACTGGATTCCATTTGGCGTTCGAGAACCACCAGCGATTCTTGCATGGCATCGTGCAGTTTTCCCGACAAATCATTCAATTGACTATGAATGGCCCGGGCTTGTTGTAGAGAAGGGCTGTCAGAAGTTTCCCCACAGCTCAGGAGCAAGCATGCAGCAAGAGCAATGAATAAAAAAGAGTGAAAACGCATGGATCAAGGATTTTCTTGTGAAGAGTTAGACGGCGGTGGAACCGGGTCGTATCCCGGTTCAGTCCATGGATGACAGCGAGCAATGCGACGCATCGCCAGCCAGCCTCCACGCCAAGGACCGTGCACTTCGATGCTTTCTTTCGCATAGGAGGAGCACGTCGGTTGAAAGCGGCAGTTCGAGCCAAGCAACGGGCTTAAGAGCCGTTGATACATTTGAATGAAAAGGAGCATACCTGCGCGAACCATAACGCCAAGTTAAGAACAGGGATGCGATTCCGAGCGGCATCTCTTCCGCTTCAGGTCCAAATTTTTGAGAAGAAAACCCAATTGAATACCCGTCCTTCAGAACGGAACCCGTTCAAGCGCCATTAATACCGCTACTGTGCCTGTCACGGCACAGACAAAAACCTGTTGTTCTCGTGATGTTACGCCCACTGCACGGGCAAGTGAAGCAACAGCCAAACACACCGCCAAAATTAGCAACTGTCCCAACTCCACTCCGACATTGAACCTCAGCAATGGCAAAACGATTCCATCCCCCTCATCTTGCATCATCCGAAAGAAAGAACTAAAGCCCAAGCCATGAATCAACCCGAACAGCACGGTCACCGCATACGTCAGCCCCATTGCTTTCGGATTTTTTCCACCCAATGAAGCACCACGCCGCAAATTCCAAACCGATGTCAGCGCAATCGTCACAGGAATCAAAAATTCAATCCATGCGCCGTTGGGATGCACCCATCCCATTCCTGCCAGCAGCAAGGTCACGCTGTGCCCTACGGTGAAGGCTGTTGCCAGCACAATGACACGCCAGGCATGTGCCAAACTGGCCCAAGCCACGAGTGCAGCCAAGAAAAGCATATGATCGTATCCATTCAAGTCGGTGATGTGCTCCACCCCCAAGTAGACCTCGTTCATTTCAGGTCTTTCGTGTTCGCCGTCCCTCTGGTGTACTCGACAATGTGGAAAGCGTGTTCATTTCGGTCGTCGGCAGCAAACTCCATGTTCAACGGCTGAACGTTCCAGCCTTCTTCCAAGCGTGCGACATCAAAAAACGTATCACCCTCAGGCGACGCCTCCACATGCGTCAGTAGCACACGCTCCACATCCGAACGATTCAACGCCTCCCGATAGACTTGTCCTCCCCCTATGATGAATGCCTCCTCGGCTCCTTCGGCCTTGGCAACATCCAGCGCCGAATCGAGTGAATGAACCACCCGAGCTCCTGGGGCTGCATACGCCTCATTGCGGGTGATCACAATGTTCATCCGGCCCGGAAGAGGTCTGAATCGTTCCGGAATGGACTCGTAATTTTTACGACCCGTCAAGACCGCATGTCCACGAGTCTGATCAGAGAAAAACTTCATGTCATCGCGCAACTTCCATACAAGGTCGTTGTCCCGTCCAATAACACCATTTTGAGCGACCGCTACAATGAGGGAAATGCGCATCCGTAACCAATCAGACCGAGACAGCCGCTTTGATGTGCGGGTGCGGATCGTAGTTCAGTAACTTAAAGTCATCGTACGTAAAAGAAAACAGATCCTTCACATCGGGGTTGATCCACATACTTGGCAGTGGCCGTATCTCTCGGGTCAACTGCTCACGGGCTTGATCCACGTGATTCGTATACAGGTGCACATCGCCAAACGTATGAACGAATTCACCCGGTTCGAGATCGCAAACTTGTGCCATCATCATGGTCAACAGCGCATACGAGGCGATATTGAACGGCACTCCCAAAAAAGTATCCGCCGAACGCTGGTACAACTGGCAATTCAATCGTCCGTTTTCCACATGGAATTGGAAAAGGCAATGGCACGGAGGCAATGCCATATCGTCAATGAAACTGGGGTTCCAAGCTGAAACCACATGACGACGAGAATACGGATTGGTCCGAATTTGATCGACAAGCTTTGTGATTTGNTCGGTGTGACTCCCATCCGGGTTAGGCCAACTGCGCCATTGATAGCCATAAACTGGTCCNAGATCACCCTTGTCATCCGCCCACTCATCCCAAATCCTGACTCCGTTATCCTTGAGGTATTGGATGTTGGTATCGCCCTGCAAAAACCAAAGCAGCTCATGGACAATGGAACGCAAGTGCAGTTTTTTGGTCGTCAATACCGGAAAGCCATCTTGCAAATCAAACCGCATCTGGTATCCAAAACACCCAATGGTGCCCGTTCCAGTGCGGTCCTCTCTCAGCGATCCATGGGTAAGCAAGTGTTCAAGTAAATCGTGGTATGCGCGCATGTCACGAAGGTATTTCGTGACTTCCGCATTTCGTTGCTCCGTGGAAATAGGGTTGAAAACAATCGAACCCTCAACCGCCTCCTTTAGATAAGGCGACGTCGCCACCACGCCTTACCAGACAATTCCTCCAATGGAGAGGCCCAGCGGTAGCCAAAATTAATCACAATCAAATGCAAGACCAGAGCGGCGTGCAAAGGCAAAATGTACCAAGGCCAAGGCGCTCCTTGTAAAAAGGGATTCTTCACTTTCGGGGCTTCCCACATGTACATGTAGTTCGCGGTGATGTCTCCTGGATGATAGGTATTCAAATACCAATTGAAAGCCCCTACCGCAGTGGAGAGCACCGCTACTGCGCCATAGGTCCAAATCCAGGCCCACTTGGGAAAACGAAAACCATACGTTCGTGCCATGACAATGGGCATCACGACAATGGCCGTGTGATTGAGGTAATAGTGCGCCAAGATGGCGGGAGCATCACCAATGGTCAGCTGAGGAGTCAATATCGCATATAAGCCTCCAATCGTCCCCATAAAAGTCGAAAAAGTAAAGGCTTTCGTGTTCTTCCAAAAACAATTCAATGCAATCAACCAGCCGTTGATCGCGCAAAAATGAATCGGAAGACTCCGATGCAATGACAGCTCCACTTCAGAACTAAAGAGGCCGTAAATCGTTGGAACCAAGTTCAGGGCGATCAAGATCCACCCCGTATTCCGCAACACACCTTCTTTTTGGTCCGATCGAAACTTGGCGAAGCCCTGCACCGCTATAAAACCGGCCAAGGTACTTCCAATTAAAAAATACCAGTAGCGCGCCTCACTCGCTAAAATGACCATATCATACACCTGCCGGGTCGATTCCAAATCATTCATTTCTTGGTAATTTATGTAAGCAAATTATTCCGGGCGACCCTGATGGATAAGCGTTTGCGTTGGGAAGGCGAAATCCAAGCCGGCTTCCTTAAACTGGCGTAAGACTTCGATGTTGACCGCTCCAGGAGTCAAGCAAACATCCGCTTCTTTTCGAACGTAGTAAATCGCACTAATTTTCAAGGAAAAATCTCCAAAAGCACTAAACCAAATGATGGTGTCGTTCTTGGTTCCAATGTGCTTCTCCACTATTCTGCGAACAATCGCGAGAGCTTCTTCCATGCGCTCAGGGGTCGTATCATAAGTCAACCCCAATTCCAATCGAACTTTACGTGTTGGCTCAGCTGTGACATTTTCAACCACGCTGTCCGTGAATTTGTGATTCGGAATCGTTACCATCCGCCCCGCTAAGGTGTTAACCCGCGTGGAACGAATCCCAATTTCAGCCACTATTCCATCCACGCCAGCAACTTGCACACGGTCTCCTACCACAAATGGTTTGTCTATAAAAACCGTAATACCGCCGAAAATATTACCGACAAAATCCTTGGCTGCAAGACCCAAGGCCAATCCGCCGATTCCAACGCCTGCAAGCAAGGCCGCGACATCATATCCTGCGTTGGTCATGGCCATGATGATGCCAAGCACCCACACAGTTGAACGGGATGTTTTCCGCAAAATCGGAGCCATTTGGGCCAGCATCGAAGAATCTGACTTTTCTCCTCGCTTGGTCAGTGTACTTCCAACCAAGCTGTCTGTGAGCCGTGCGAACATCCAAGTCAACACCAATGCGATGGACACCGAGAATGCATTATCCATGAACTGGTCCACTTGCTCCCCAAAATGCAGATGGCCATAGCCAAGCCAAAATCCCAATAAAACGGCACCCAAGGCCAATGGACCTTCAATCCTCTCCAAAATCAGATCATCCAGATCCGATGCCGTTTTTGCCGCAACCCTGCGCATGCGGTTACTGATCCAACGAAAAATTAATTTACCGAATACAACGCCTCCAAATGCCCAAGCCAATGCGATGGCCCAATCACTTAAAAGGTTGCCTAAAAAAACCTGTTCTAAAAATTCCATGGTGCTAAAATCGGCAGAATATCTTTGCGGTATGGCAAGTAAGATAAAAAACTCCGCATCCTTTGGTCCTTCCCTGCGCCTCGGCGTCTTAGGCGGGGGACAATTGGGGCGCATGATGATTCAATCCGCGGTGGATTTCGATGCCCGGGTAGAGGTAATGGACCCTAGCCCAGATGCCCCTTGCAGATTCTTGACGCACCGATTTGTGCAAGGTGACCTCAACGATGCCGACGCTGTGGAAAAATTTGGCAGCGGACTCGACTGTTTGACCATTGAAATCGAAAATGTCAGCGTCGAAGGACTTCGTCGCTTGGAGGCACAGGGTGTCCGAGTCATTCCCAAGCCTGATCACCTGGCCATCATCCAGGACAAGGGACTCCAAAAACAATTCTTCGCCGACCATGGAATCCCTACATCGCCGTTCCAATTGATCGCGGATGCAAATGAAGTGGGAGCAATGGGCTTCCCCATTGTACAAAAGATGCGCAAAGGCGGATACGATGGAAAAGGAGTCAAAGTCCTGAAAAATGTTGCCGACGCCAGTAAAGCGTTTCAGTCGCCGAGTTTACTCGAGAAGGCCGTGCGCATCCACAAGGAACTGAGCGTGATTGTCGCGCGCAACAGCATGGGCGAAACCCAGTGCTTTCCCGTGGTTGAAGCGGTGTTTGACCCGGTTGCCAATTTGGTTGACTACCTCATCGCACCAGCAGACATTTCCATCGAAGAGGCGCAAACAGCTGAGCGCATCGTCATCCAAGTTGCCGAATGCATGGAGTTCGAAGGTTTGCTCGCGGTAGAATTATTCTTGGACACAGAAGGCCACATAGTGGTCAATGAAGTCGCTCCACGGACTCACAACAGCGGTCACCACACCATCGAAGCCAACATCACATCACAATTTGAGCAACATCTGCGGACTGTTCTCGATTTACCCCTGGGCTCAACCGCTCCAGTCCACCCCGTTGGCGCCATGGTCAATGTTGTTGGAGCTGCGGATGCTCGCGGATTGCCTGATTACCGGGGCATTGATGCCGCTCTTGCTACGGAGGGTGTGCATCCTCACCTCTACGGCAAATCACAGGTCAAGCCCTTCCGAAAAATGGGCCATGTCACCATCACAGGTGAAACCCGACAGGAAGTCATCGAGCGCATGATGCGAATTCGTGAACAATTGGCCGTGGAAGGAAAGCCCACCCCAACCGAATAACTTGAAGAACAGGAACGTTAATTTTCCATCGGCAACAGTCAACCCGTTCAACGTCTTCAAACCATGGGAAAAAAGCATTCCATCATCGTCTTTACCGGCGGCTATTCGGGCGAAGCGGCCATCTCTCGCAAATCAGCGCACATGGTCATGAAGCACATCGACCTGGACCGTTTCCAACCCACATTGGTGCACATCAACGAGGACGGATGGTTCATCGATACCGAAGGGCAGCGGAGGCCCACCTCCCTGGAACACCTCATGGCAGATGCCGCTGGTTACATCGGAGCTTTCGTGATGGTGCACGGCACTCCCGGTGAAGATGGAAAACTCCAAGCGCAATTAGCGGCCAGCGGATTTCCGCACACCACGGGAAGTGCAGAAGCCATGGCTTTGACCTTTCACAAAGGCCGTACATCAGAATTATTGAGATCCCATGGCATTGCCGTGGCGCGGTCCTACCAAATCCCCCATGAGGGCAGTTGGAAAGCAAGCGAAATTATCGAATCCCTTGGGCTTCCTTGTTTTGTCAAACCCAATGAGACCGGATCGAGCATTGGCATCCACAAAGTCACATCGGAAGACCAATTGGACGCTGCCATACACGATGCTCAGGCAATTGGCGGTATGGGCGGAGTCGTTGTTGAGTCCTTTTTGGCCGGGCGCGAATTCACTTCCGGCGTCATTCCGTCCGCTGACGGAACCCCCATGGCCTTGCCTGTTACGGAGATTCGAACCGATCGAGCTTTCTTTGATTACGCCGCAAAGTATGAAGGTGAATCAGAGGAAATCACGCCAGCTGACATTCCAGAAAATTTACGCAATCGCCTGCAGCAACTGGCCATCGCAGTCTACAATGCGACGCACATGCGTGGTCTGGCCCGGGTTGATATGATGTCAGAATTGGATGGAGAACCGCATGTCATTGAAATCAATGCCGTACCGGGTTTTTCAGAAGCCAGCATCATCCCCAAGCAAGCCCATGCCCTGGGGCTGAGCAAAACCGCTTTGATCTCCCGCATCATTGATCAGACGTTGCTGAGTTAGATCCCCTCCAAATTAAATGTGGCGCAAAAAAGAAGGGTCATCCCGATGGATGACCCTACCCTGTTGAATGAAAAACAAGTAAACTGTTTTAGAGCAATGCTCCAGGACTGAATACGCAGCCCATTCGAAAAAGTTACATTTATTCAAAAAATTATTTGATCACACGATCACCCTGGTCTTGCACGAAGGCTTTCCATCCGCTGTATCCCGCCTGCATTCGGGGAGAGGCGAGTTGAAAATGATGGCACAACGCCACCGCCAAACCGTCCGAAGCATCCATTTCTTTGGGCATATCCGCCATGGGAATCGAAAGTGTCCGCGCGACCATCGCCGCTACTTGTTCTTTGCTGGCGCTTCCACTTCCCGTAACAGATTGCTTCACCTTCCGTGGAGCATACTCAGAAACAGGAATATCACGGGACAAAGCTGCCGCAAGAGCTACGCCCTGAGCTCGACCCAATTTCAACATGGATTGAACATTTTTTCCGAAGAACGGCGCTTCAACGGCCAAATGATCTGGTGCATGCGACTCGATCAAAGCTGAGCACCGATCGAAAATTCGCTTCAATTTCACTGCATGGTCCTTGTATTTTGAAAGGTGCAATGCACCCATTTCCACCAAGACCACTTTTTTACCTTCAACGCGAATCACGCCATATCCCATAATGGTTGTTCCTGGATCAATGCCCAAAATGATTTGCTCGGTGGACTTTTTAGAGGAGGTTGGCCGCATGGTCTGACGAAGGTACATTTGGAAATGCGTTTTACCTCCATGTTGCAAAAGCTCGCCCGATGGCTGATAACTGCCGTGGCGATGGCCTATGTTGCATGGACCCTGATGGAACACGAAATGTGGCATAACACCGAGGCCTTCCAGGTGTTGTGTGATCCTGTCAATCCCCTTTTTCTCTGGCTGTTTATCCTGGGCATGCCCTTGAACCTCGGGCTCGAAGCAGCCAAGTGGCACGCTTTGACCGCCTCTGATCGCAAGTCCTGGTTCCGGAGCCTGCGCGAAGTCCTGACCGGATTGACTTTTGGCTTGGTCACTCCCAACCGCACGGGTGATGCCGTCGCTCGGGTGGCCATGTTGCCTGCCCACGCGAGAGCAGATGGCGCTCGAGCATGGGCGGTAGGCGCATGGGCCCAAGCTGGATGGACCTGGACCATTGGCACAATCAGTGCCTTCGCTGTGCTGGCCAATACCACCATGGGCAACGGGAATTGGTCGCATGGCCATCAACTGCCTCTTGTCGCCTGTATGTTGGGTTGCATGGCATTGGTCATTGCTGCGGCCGTTTGGTGGCGTTTGCCACGTTGGGTCGCAAAGGAAAAAGGCCATCGGCTGCGCCGTTTGACCGATCGCTTCCAAGGGTTGAAAACGCCGCTGAGTGGGCTTCAAATGAACCGACAAGTCATCTTGAGCGGGATTCGTTTTGCAGTCTTCACGGGTCAATTTGCCTGTGCACTCGGAGCATGGGGCATCGAAGTCGACGGAAGCATTTGGACAGCCATTGCACTCGTATACCTTGGAAACATGGTGGTACCAACCGCTGCCCTGGCCGAATTGGGCGTCCGTGAGGCATTGATCATCGCCTGGTTGCAGCCGGAGCCGGAATGGACCGTTCCCATTCTCATCGCAACGTTTGCTGTTTGGCTTGTAAATCTCTGCATACCCGCCTTCATTGGAGGTGGCATCCAATTGATCGACCGACGCCATGTCTGAATACGGACCCCTCCCCTTCGTTGCCGTGATTGGAGCGGCCTTGCTCTTTGACTACGCCCTCTTCATTGCCCGGTGCATTCGACGGAGTCGACAAACCCAAAATGCAACCGGATTGTCGAATCCAAGCGATAAAATGGAGTTGACTGTTTTGATTCCCTGCAGGAATGAAGCTACTAACCTCACCCTGCTGTTGAAGGACCTGAGTCAACAATCTGTCCCGGTGCGTACCGTCGTCATCGACGATCATAGCACGGATGAATCCCGTGCCATCGCCGAGTCCTTCGGAGTGAAGGTCATCGACTCCATCGGACTGGGTAAAAAAGCAGCCCTCATTACCGGATATCGAATCGTCGACACTCCCTGGATGGCCACCCTCGATGCCGACGTAAGGTTGCAGGGCAATTGGGCAGCGTGCATGATGCATTGCGCCAAAGAAGGAACGTCCGCTGCAGTGCTCGGCGGCGTTGCAATCGCGCCACGATCAAAATCAGGATGGGAGCAGTTTCAAGCGCTGGAATTCGGCAGCATGATGGTCTGGATTTCGGGCGGCGTTGCAACAGGTCATTTGGCCATGGGAAGCGGGGCGAACAGTTTATATGCGACGGCCGATTATCCGGTCGATGATTTGAACCTTGCACAAGCCTCAGGAGATGACGCTTTTGCGCTGCATTCTCTGCGGAAATCTGGAAAACACATAGGTTGGTGCGGCAAAAAAGATGCCTGTGTGCAAACGATCCCCATGGATTCATGGGGCGCACTCTGGCAACAACGCGCTCGTTGGGCCTCAAAAACCGGCGAACAAGACATTGAAACCAAGCGAACCGCTGCGCGTGTGGGTGTGCTTCACGCATTTGGCGCAATCCTCATCGGGATGTCTTTGACAATGCACACCCCTCCTTGGGTGCTACTAACACTGGCTTTCTGGTTGGGAAAAGGAGCACTGGATGGATGGATGATTCGACGAGCGAGTCAACAATTCGGGCTCAAAATGAACGGAATGGATGCGTTGCTCTTTCCTCTGCGCTATGCCTTGCTGGTGTGGGGAGCGTGGTGGCAACTTCTGGCAGGCCGTGTCCAATGGAAAGGGAGGTCGATTTAAATTTCCATGCGAAACAACCAACCCATTTCAGGACCCTTGACTCCCATGACTTCCGTTCCAACCTCATTGCTCAATCGGTTTATGCGCCACACGCCTGCCATGCTGAGCAGCACTTGGATAGCGGTGTTGGTTCTCGTTGCGCTCGCGGGACCAAGCATTCGACCGGATGCAAGTCCGCATGCCAATGCACAGAACTTGGAGCGCTCCCTATTGGAGCCTGGTGCCACCTGGGAAGCTGACGATGAACGGGTCCAAACATTTTGGTTGGGCACTGACCGGTATGGTCGGGATGTGCTCAGTCGGCTCATGGCAGGTGCCGCCATCAGCTTGGGCGTGGGCTTCACCGCTGTTTTAATTTCGCTGTTCATTGGCATATTACTCGGAGCATGGGCTGGTTACCGAGGCGGCTGGGTCGATGCAGCAATCAGTTGGTGGATACAGGTCATCTGGACCTTACCGACATTGTTAATGGTGCTCGCGATCACCATGGCATTTGGCAAAGGGCTGTGGCAGGTTTTCTTGGCCATTGGACTGACCATGTGGGTCGATGTCGCCCGAGTTGTCCGGGGTCAATTCATTTCCTTACGGGAGATGGAATTCATTCAAGCTGCCAAAGCATTGGGGTATTCCGACATGCGCATCATGCTCCGACATATGCTGCCCAACGCCACAGGTCCTATAACCGTGATTGCGGCGGCTAATTTTGCCGCAGCCATTTTAATTGAGTCGGGCTTGAGTTTTCTTGGATATGGCGCTCAAATCCCCCTTCCCAGTTGGGGCAATATCATCCAAGAACATTACCACCTCATCACGGGCAGTCACGCATGGCTCGCAATCGCTCCAGGAGCTCTCATTGTCAGTGTGGTCTTGGCTTTTACCTTCATAGGAGATGGGCTTCGCGAATCAGCAGAACCCTGAATATTCATGATTATCTTTCGGACATGAGTGAAAACCAACGGGATTTAGAAACAAAAATTTACGTTGCTGGACATCGAGGAATGGTCGGCTCTGCAATTGTTCGAAAGTTAAAAACAGAGGGGTTTCGCAACATTTTGACACGCTCACGCGCGGAAGTCGACCTCACCAATCAGCAAGCTGTATTTGATTTTTTCGAGCAAGAAAAGCCGCAACACGTCTACCTCGCCGCAGCGAAGGTGGGAGGCATTCATGCCAACAACGTCTACCGCGCGCAGTTCCTGTACGAAAATCTGATGATCGAGGCCAACATCATCCATGCTGCTTGGATGCACGGTGTCGAAAAACTCTTGTTTCTTGGCTCCTCGTGCATCTACCCCAAGATGGCCGAGCAACCGCTGGTCGAAGAAGCCCTTCTCACAGGCCCCCTCGAACCAACCAACGAACCATATGCCATCGCTAAAATTGCCGGTATTAAGCTATGTGAAACTTACCGGCACCAATACGGTGCGAATTTCATCAGCGCCATGCCCACCAACTTGTATGGACCGGGAGATAATTATGATTTAGAAACGAGCCACGTCTTGCCGGCGCTCCTTCGCAAAATTCATACGGCCAAAGTGAACGGGGCACCCGAAGTGAACTTGTGGGGCACCGGATCACCGCAGCGTGAATTTTTGCACGTGGACGATCTCGCAATTGCTTGCGTGCATTTGATGGACACCTACGATGGAGAGGACTGGGTAAATGTGGGAACAGGCAAAGATTTGAGCATACGCGCACTCGCCGAAATGATCTGTGAGGTGGTCGGTTACACAGGGCGGTTGGCGTGGGATTCATCCAAGCCTGATGGCACACCTCGAAAACTCATGGATGTCAGCCGCATTCATGCACTCGGCTGGAAGGCACAAATCGACCTGCGTGATGGCATCGAACGGGTGTATTCCGAAGTCCAAGGCTCCTTTTGAATGAGCGTATTCACCCGCGGCATAGCATTTGCATGGCTCAGCCTCGTCGGCGCTTCCCCCGCCTTTTGTCAGTCCACCCCTGCGCTCCACCAGATTGATAGCACCGGCCATGCACCGGCTATTCGGCTGGAAATGAGCCCTCGGTCAGAAGCTGCTACGTGGTGGAAACGGACAATTCGCCAGCACTTACTCGATTTCTCTGATCGCGAAAATGAGGGTGACGACACGCGCAACCTCATCGTCGTCGATCCTGTCGTCGAATCTTTTGTTGGCACCATCCGGCCCCGTGCAGAGGGGTCCGACCCACAACCCATCTGGGACAACATCCGCGGGGCCCGATTCCAAGCGATCATTGACAACCGGTGGCACATCGGTGGCGAATTATTGGAACGTCAAGGCGTTGCGGAGCCACTGCTCGGCCTTTGGGCTGTTCGAAATCAAATCCCCGGTTGGGGCCGGTCCAAATTGGGCAAGGACAACGCATTCAACACAGCACAACAGGCCTACTTTGACGTTTCTCAAACGCGTGGATGGGTCGGATGGGAGAAAGGACAGTGGTCACTTGACGCCGGAATCGATGCGCTCCACATTGGTGCTGGACGCTCCAGCGCCTTCTTATCTCAACAGGCCGTGCCGGCACCTTATGCCCGTGCGTCACATGCAGGTGAAACACATCGAACGAGCATTTGGTCTACACGTTGGATGTCGGATCGCCGCGGGCCGCTTGGAGAAACAGCTGAATCACTCTTGGAAAGAACCCGAGCAGTTTTTGCAACCCACCAATGGTTCGCTACTGATCACCTCATCTTACAGTGGATGGGAAGTCACGCTTGGGAAACCACGACTCAGACCGTGCCTGAAGGTTGGGAGTCCGTTGGCTTTCTTCCAGGCACCACATATCGTCCAATCCGCACACTGACGGGACTCGAGGTACAATACCACCACCGGTTCAATTCAGAGCAAAAGCTCGTTTTCTATGCGCAGCAAACGTGGGATGTGGGATTCCAAAAAAGGAAATCCATCGGTCCTTCCTTCCAGGCAATTTGGCCATTTACCTCGGTCATTGGTTTGAATGGCGCATGGAAATCCTGGACAACCCGCCTCGAATACGCTCACCAATCAACTGCGCATTGTCGGGACTGCTGGGATTACCTGAACTCTGGAGTCAGCGGCCCGATGCGAGCGGAAATCATGAATGGAGGGCTCTCACTCCACGGACTTTGGCGCCAATCTCTCCGGTTCGAAGCCGGAGGCACTCTTCATGGCCGATGGAACGCATTTGGAATCGTTGAAATGAATGATCAAGCAAATCACTGGCTCATCCGGTTGCAGTATAAACTTCAGGATGTATGGCCACTGTATCTCATTGGTTCGGCTGGCAAAGTGGCCATCACAGAGCCCCTCAATTCAATCACAATACCAGAATATTCCTTGCTTCAGCTGGGGTTAGCAGCGGGAATTCTGGGTTGGAAGTAGTCGGGTGACCGACCTCCAACCGACTTATGAACAGGTCATGATGCACATGTTGTTTGCATTAAATGCGTGATTCTTAAGATTTATCATTAATTTAGCGGTCGAATGATGCTTTTAGTCGCCATAACCGGGTTTTTTATCGTTCTTTTTGGGATGCCTACCATCATCAAGGTTGCCAAACTAAAACGATTAATGGATGAGCCGGAAGACCCCCGAAAAATCCATCGGCAAAGTGTCCCAACGGTAGGTGGAATCATGATTTTCATCGCCCTCTTCTTCAATGTCTATTTCTGGATGGCCCTTAGCGATAATCCCTCTCCAGAAACGTTCAAGTCTGGATCGGTTCTCGCAGCTAGCTGCATCGCTATCTTCTTCATGGGATTGAAAGATGACATCGTCGGAATCTCAGCTGCGAAAAAACTTTTGGTGCACATCTTCATCGGTTTTCTCCTCGTGGCGATTGGCGATTTTCGCATCCATTCATTTGGAGGTCTTTTTGGTGTTGAAGCCCTTCCGGAAGGGCTTTCCACAATTTTCTCCCTTTTTGTTTACATCGTTGTTGTCAACGCGATGAACCTCATTGATGGCGTCGATGGTTTGGTTGGAGGATACACTATAATTGCCATGTCGGCATTTGGTTTATGGTTGATGCAAACAGAACAGCCGACCATGGCTTTGGTGGCATTTACCATGGCAGGAGCGATGACGGGATTTTTAGTGTTCAATTTCACTCCTGCCCGGATTTTCCTAGGAGACTGTGGTTCATTGCTCGTTGGCGTGGTGGCTTACGCCATGGCCACACAAGTCATAAACACTCCACAAGAATACGTCCCGGAGTCCTGGGCACAGCTTTCTAAGCCCATTCTTGCGATGAGTATTTTGGCATACCCGCTGGTCGACACGATGCGTGTGTTTTTCTTGCGAGCCGTACGTGGAATTTCTCCGTTTCATCCCGACCGAAATCACCTGCATCATCGACTGATGATGTCAAATCGGAACCACGGACAAACGGCTATTTTTGTATACATCTTCACGTTGGTTATTACCGGACTTGCTTGGTCAAAACCATACATCTACCCAAAGCTCGGCGAAGAAGGGATGTTCATTGGATTGTTTGTCTTCGCTTTTGCTTGGTTTTTTCCTGTTCTATGGAGAACGAGAGGAGAGCAAAAGTTGGCCGAGCACCGCGACCGAGTGCTCAAAGAGGCCCAACACGAAGAAAAGAAAAGCGAAAACGAATCTGCTGTCGCTTAATCGTACCTTGCCGCAATGATTCGGCCCGATTCCTTCATTGGTTTCCTTTTATTCACTGTCATTACCATCGGCTCCTTGCATGGCCAAGAACCGCTCAATTCCGAATGGAGAATCGGAGCATGGCAACCTGAATCCCCGAGCATCTGGCCTCGTCCCATGGCCCGCGACACATCCCAATCACTGGAAATTTCGGGTTACGGCACACTGCAATACAGCCCGGGAGCAACGTTGCGAGGGCCATGGCTGAGTGCGCCCTCTGCAGGTGGGGTTGGATGGCAATTGGGAATGACATGGACCTGGCAGCTGGGCCGCTGGAGCAGTTCTGGCATGTTAGAGCATTCGCGCGTAGCGGGGGTGCAGGAGGACGATTGGAATGAAGCCTGGCAATGGGGGACATGGGATGGAATGGGCTGGGCATGGAACCCCAACCAAACAGATAATGCCTTGCTCCGCGGTGTTGGCTCGATAAATTACCAAGTCAGCCCTTCCGTTTCCCTTGAAGCAGGCAACCGTCGGCATCACTGGGGACACGGCTGGAGATCACTCTGGCTGGATCGCCAGGCCGCCCCACTTCCCTCTGCTCGGATCCACATACAGACTGAGCGAATCGAATACACTCACCTGATCGCTCGGACGATGCACCGCAGTGTAGGCAGTCCGCCAGATTTTCCAGGTTCTGGCCAGTTCAGCCCCGGAACGTACGTGAACAAGCGAAGCAGTTGGCTCGCTGCCCACACCATCGACGCCCATATCTCATCAAGTTGGAAGGGAAGCCTATTCGGTGGAGTGACCTGGCTGGGCAACGATTCTGGGTATACCCAACGATTTGAAGCAGCGTATGCCATCCCCGTTATCGCTTTTCGACCAGCCGAATACGCGCTTGGATCAGCCGACAATGCACTCATTGGTGCCGCCTTGACCTACATTCCGCTTTGGGCAAATGACCAACTGCGGTTTTATGGCCAATTGATGTTGGATGAACTGGTCGTCAGTGAACTCTTCAATCCCGACCAATGGTGGGCCAACAAATGGGGATTGTTGGGTTCAGCGTCATGGCGCAGTAGCAATGAAGCTTGGGGCGTTGTCCTCGAAGGGTGCGCCGTGAGACCCTATACTTACTCCC
>JGI20151J14362_10001407_pt1 | contig 17454 bp, 8 predicted proteins | sample COG_01_FD_14362 | JGI IMG/M metagenome (IMG submission 14362)
CGTGCAGACCGCCGCGGGTGAACCTACTCAAGCCGATACTTAACGACACAGACGCACCGAACCACCGAGGCATCCCAGCGCAGGTACAAGCACCGCCGCCCGGGAGTGGCACACGTACGAGCCCGGAACCCGAGGTGTCCACCGACGAGATGAGGCGGACGCTGGAGAGGCTCGAGCGAGAACACGAGGAGGAGAGCGCTTGGCTGGACTCGCTCGAGGCCCAGCCGCGGTTCGTACCCACGCCGGTCACCGGCACCGACGCCGTACCTGAAGGGGAGCGGGTGGATGGCACGACGAGCACCGACGCTGAGGACGCGGCGTATCGTGCGAGCGTGAGGGAACGGGCGCGGCGGTACTTCGATCCGCTTGATACGGAATACATGCGTAGGAATTACGGGGAGCTGTATCAGCTGCGCGAGGAGGAACGGGAGATCCGCGCTCGGCTGGAGACGCTGAGCGCGCACGAGGATGACTTGCGCACACGGCTGGCGGACGCGAGGGAGGCGCAGGCGATGCAGCGGTCCAGGGTTGGCGAAGAGGCGGCGTCGGTTGGAGCGGCTCGTTGGCTCAGAAACGACGAGGTGGACGCGACGCGGGCGACGGCGTCGAGGGGCACGAGGGGCGCCCCGGCGGCGGCGCTGGAGCAGGTGGCGGCGGAGAGGACCCGTGCGAGCGTGGTGAACGCGATGGATGCGCTCGCGAGGTGGCGGAACAGGGACGAATAGCGCGTAGCGTCGGTTAGCGGTCGGTTGCAAAATATGTCGCGGACAAAAGAGCCGTTTTTCACTTTACCGTACATCCCGTGACGTTCCGGGCGCATTGGAGGCGGCTCAGGCGCGGGCGTCGCGCGGGACCGAGCCGGATATCGAGCATTGTTCAATAGAGATTGGCTCGTGTATGCATTAGGACTCGTCACGAGGGAACGACTGTGGTGGATACACGTCGGGTGGGACAGCGCGTGGGCGGGTGCCGTAAATCGCAGCAACGATGCCCATCGTCAAGGCCAAGCCCGCGAGCAAGAAGGGCCCGTCGCTCGAGGAGCGCATGAAGATGGTCGCCGCCGCGGAGGCCAAGGCGCGACGGGAACGGATGAAACGACGCGACCGGCGCAACCCGGTGACCAAGTTCATCCAGTGGCTCCCCGTGTGGTGGACCCGGGTGAACGAGAACAACACGTCGCTCTACCTCTTCCACGAAAAGTCCAGGGTTCGGCGCAACGCGTGGAGGCTCATCCGCTGGAGGTGGTTCGATCGCGCGGTCATGGGCGCCATCGTCGTGAACTGCGTGTTCCTCGCCATGTACGATCCGACCCAACCGGACGATTCGGGCGGGAACCAGATGCTGAACATGGTCGAGATGGCGTTCACGGTGGTGTTCACCGTCGAGTTCGTCATTCAGATTGTAGCCAGGAACTTCCTCATCGGCCCCGGGGCGTACCTCAAGAACCCTTGGTTCTTCCTGGACTTCGTCATCGTCGTCGCGGGCTGGCTGGCGCTGATATTCGCGATCGTCGGGATGGCCGGGGGCGGGAACGTGTCGGGGATACGAACCCTGCGCGCGCTCAAGCCCCTGCGCACCATCAGCGGCGTCCCCGGGCTGAGGGTGCTGGTCACCACCATCGTGGACTCCGCGCCCTTCGTGGGCAACGCGTGTCTCATCTTGGTGTGGCTGTTCTTCGTGTTTGGGGTTGTGGGGATCGACATGTTCGCCGGGCAGCTGACGCACAGGTGCTTCACGCACGGCGGCGAGGTTGTCATCCGCGAGGAGGCAAACTTACCGTGCGACCCGGGGGGCGACGGTCGGCTATGCGGCGTGGGTGAATTTTGCCTAGACTCGGGTCTAACCCCGAACGGTGGGTACACGAGCTTCGATAACATCCTCTGGGCGTCGCTCACCGTGTTCCAGACGCTCACGATGCGTGGGTGGAGCGACGTGAGTGATAAGCTAGAGGCCGCGACGGGTACCCCCGACTTGGTAAAGATGTTTTTCGTCGCGATGGTTTTCATCGGTGGGTTTTTCGCGATGACGCTCATCACGTCGGTGCTCGTCGCCGAGTTCCACAAGACGTCCGTGCTGGAGCGAAAGACGGGCACGGCGCAGGACGGCAAGGCGGTGCGACGGATGAAGCGAAGGCTGAACCGTAAGCCTTGGTTCATCCGCGGCAAACGGTTCCTCAAGAGCGAGTGGTTCTACCAGAAGCCGCTCAAGGCGCTGGTGACCCACAGGTGGTTCGATCGGTTCGTCACGCTGCTCATCGTCGCGAACACCGTCACGCTGGCGTCGGAGTACCACGGCATGGACAAAGGCCTTTACGACTCGCTGCAGCAGATCAACCTGCTGCTCACGCTCGCGTTCGCGCTCGAGATGGTGCTCAAGGTTTTGGGCCTCGGCGCGATGTCGTATTGCTCCGATCGGATGAACTTGTTCGACGCCGCCATCGTGATCGTGTCCATCGTGGAGATGCTGTCGTCGCAGTCGTCCATGTCGGTGCTTCGCGCCTTCCGTTTGGTGCGCGTGTTGCGGTCCGTCAAGTTCCTGCGGCAGTACAAGCGCATGCGACAGCTCATGGAGAACATATCGAGGGGAATCTCCGGGATGGTTGACTTTCTCCTGCTCACGCTGNTNNTTCGTGTTCATCTTCTCGGTGCTCGGCATGCAAATCTTCGGCGGCGGCGAGGGGTTCGCGGGCGAGCGGAAGAACTTCGACTCGTTCGGGAACTCGTTCCTGCTCGTGTTCGAGATGCTGACCGGGAGCGACTGGTACTACGCCATGTGGAACGGTATGGACGGCGAGGGGAAGTGGGCGTCGCTCTATTTCGTGGTGTGGATGCTCTTAGGCCACTTCATCATCCTGGACCTTCTCCTCGCGAATATGGTGTTCAACTTCTCCCTCGAGTCGGAGGACGAGCGGTTGGAACGGTTGGAGAAGGAGATGTTACAGAAAAAGGCGCTTCACGGGGACAAACGCGATCTGAACAGAACCGGCGGCGCCGAGGTCATCACCGAGCGAATGACCACGCGGAAGAGCAGGATATTCGCAAAAGAGGCTCGCGCCATGCAGGTGTGGCTGCGTGAAACCGGGCAGAGCTACGGGGACGACGACGACTTCTCGTCCGACGACGACGAGGAGGACGCGCGATCGAAGAAGAAGGTACCCACGCTGTATTCAACGACGGAGGGTGCCGAGGGGCCGGACGGACGGGGAGACGGACGGCGAGGGGGAGGAGGCGGAGGATGAGTCGTCGGAGGACGACGCCGAGGACGGAGCCCCGGAGGACGAGTTCACCACCCAACAGGTGGATCCCCAGGCTGAGCTGAGACGGACGCTCGCGGTGGGCGTGGCGGTACCGGTGAACCAGGAGCAGGTTGACGAGGCGGAACGCAAGACGGTCCAGCTGCACGGCGCGAGGCGGCCGCTCGACAAGTTCAGAGCCGCCGGGCTCAAGGCCATCACCGGCATTCGCATGGCGGGCAATCAATGGCACGATCCAAACTACGAGAGCGGCATGTCGAGCGGCGTGTCCACCGCGTCCTCGCCGGAGAGCGGATCCATGTCGTCGAGGAGCCATTACACCGACCTCACCGGCCTTGAGGGTGAAGAGCTGGAGGATGCCATCCTTCAGCAGGACAACGAACGGAAGAAAGCCAGGCGGCGCGCGTTGATGTCCTCGGTGTCCAAGTTGGTAAACAGAAAATCCAGGCGGCAGCTCATGGAGGAGGAGGAAGCCGCCGCCGTCGCGTCCACCTCCGGGTTCGACACGAGCACCATGCTCACGTCCACATCCGGCCGAAGGTCCAGCGTAGGACGGGCGGGCACTGCCTCCGACGTGAGCGGCAGCGTGGAGGGCACCGGCAGCGTCCTCGACGACATCTTCACCGATACGCTTCGACGTGCCGAGGCGAGCGGTGCGAACCTGTCGCGCGAAGAAATCGCCAGGCGAATGGGCTGGGACCCGTCCGCGCTCTCCGCGGTCGGCACCCACACCACGGACACGCACATCTCCGGGTCATCGGGCGAAGAGGACGACGGAATGACCGAGTTGACGTACGGCGACGCGGAGAATTACAACCGTTCCAATTACGATGACTACTCGTCCAGGGCGCACGAGCTCGGGTTCGGTTCGCTCGCCATGCACGGCGGGCGCGTGCCGTCCATGAAGTCCGGCATGTCCTTCGCGGAGAAGACCGCGCGGCTGGCGCGGGAACGGAGCAGCCGGAACGTGGGCGGGTACCAGGGCGAAGGGGTGGATCCGGAAATCGCGGCGAAGCTCCGATCGATGGGCATCGAGTCCGGCGAGCCGACCGAACACTCCACGGTATCGTCTCCCAACTCGTCACGCTCGCCACAGACCCTTCGTCGCCGGTCCATCGCGGTACGGCCCGAGACCCCACCTTCCAGCGCGGGGCTCACGGATCTCGCCGAGGCTAGGGGATCCGCGCGGGGAACCTCCGAATACGAGCCTTCATTCCGCGCATCGGATGCGCCGCCCGAGGCGGCCACACGGGAGGCCGTCACCGCGCAGGTCGCAGCCCAGCCCCGCGCGCGCGCGTTCGGCCGCGCGCCCGCGTTCCCCGGCCGCGACAGCCCGGGGCGAGGCGGGAGGGAACAGTTGCACATGGTCCCCCCGGGGGTTGAAGCCGGTGTGAAGCGCTCGGACGCGACGTCGGCGCTGGAAGGCATGTCATCGCCGAGCGGAAGCAACGTCACGGGTGTGTCTCGGACACCCCACAAGGCACCGATCACGGCGGACCCGATCGAACCCGGTTCCGGCAAGAAGGCGCCGGCACCGTTCGGGGCGCAGGTGCGACAGAGGCGCGAGGGTGGAATCCTCGACCGGCTCTACCGCGCGGTGGCCTTGGGCGCTCCCCCGGATGGGACGGCCGCGCTCGCGCCCGTGGAGGGTGCCGATTCGCGTGTGACCATGGGCCGTCGCGCGGCGGCCGCGGGCGCGAAGGGCGGCATGGGGAAGATGGGCATCCCGGCGCCGACGCTCGCCGAGCAACTCGCCGCGCTGGGAGCGAGAAACGAGAATGGAGCTGGTGACGAGAATAAAACAACCGGACCGGGGCCCGTCACGGAGGCGTACGAGGGCGACAGCGACGGCGAGGGCGAGCCGTCGCTGATGGCCAGGATGAACGCGGCGCGGCAACGCGGTATTGTCAACCGGACGCAGCGCGAGGGGTTCACGGCGGAACAGACGCAAGGACGCGCGTTCGCGCAGCTGATGTCGGCGGGTGCCGGCGCGATGGGATCCAACGAGAACCTGCCCGGGTTGGCGAATAACCAGCGCCCGCCCAGCGCGAACAGGACCCGGTTCGCCAACGTGCCGCCGCTCGACCTCGACCCGCTCCGGGACGGCAAGGAGAACGCGAACACTAGCCGTTTAGGGACGCCGTCCAAGAAGCCACCGTCGAGGAGCTCGTCAATCGGCGCGGGTCTATCCATGGGCGTGTCCCTCGCCGCGACGCAGGCCAAGACGCAGGAGCTCGCCAAGGGGATGATGCAAAAGATGGAGGCTCGGCGAGTCGGGATGGCACAGATCCAGCCCATCACCAACAGCGACGTGCTGCTCGAGCCGNNGCCGGAGGACCTCTGTTTGCCGCACATCGGAGTCGTCGTTCGCGGCGGCGCGGGCGAGGGCGCCAAGCGGCGGATGGACGGGATCCCCGACCGCGACGTCATCGTCAACTTACCCGCCAAACTGAGGGAACGGCCGAAGCACGCGCAGAAGAAAACCGGCGAGGAGAACATCCTCACCGGCGGCGAGGCACCCCCGGTGTACATGAAGCACAGGAGCCTCTTTGCGTTCTCGCCGCAGAGTCCTTTCCGCCGCGTGGTGTTTATGATTGCGTTTGACAAAAAGTTTGAGTACGTCGTGCTGGCGCTCATCTTCGCGTCGAGCATCGCGCTCATCGTGGACGATCCTTCCGTNGAGCCGGGTTCGACGACGGACGAGGTACTCCGCGGCNTGGACCTCTCGTTCACCACCGTGTTCTTCATGGAGATGTGCACCAAGATCATATCCATGGGCCTGGTGCTTCACCCCGGCGCGTACCTCCGGGACGCCTGGAACTGCCTGGACGGTCTCATCGTGGTCACGTCCGTGCTCTCCCTCGTGCTGAACAGCGCGAGCCTGACGATCGTTCGAAGCTTCAGGATCCTGCGCGCGCTGCGGCCGCTGCGCATGGTCAGGCGCCTGCGGGGTATGCAGATGGTCATGGCCACGCTGGCTCGGTCGTTGCCGCAGATTGGAAACGTGCTGATATTCGGGGCTTTCCAGTTTGTGGTGTTTGGCATCCTCGGCGTGCAAGTTTTCGGCGGAATGTTCTGGCGGTGCACGGACCCTGCGATACCCCACCTCGATCAGTGCGTGGGGCAGTTTCAGGGCCCGGACGGTAACTCGCAGATGAGGCAGTGGGTCAACCCGGTGCTGAACTTTGACCACATCGGGAACTCCATGCTCTCGCTCTTCGTCGTCACCACGATGGACAAGTGGTTCGAGATTGCGCACCGCGGCATGGACGTCACGGAGGTTGACCACCAGCCAGTGACGGACGCGTCGTCGATCAACGTCCTGTTCTTCATAGCGTTCGTCCTCCTATCGTCGCTGTTCTGGGTGTACCTGCTCGTGGGCGCTTTGATCGATACGTACAGGCGAATCGCCGCCGCCACCGGGGAGATGGTGTTCACCACCCCCGGGCAGCAGAACTGGGCGGAGGCGCTGAAGATGAAGCAGAAGCAGAACGCGTTGCTGCACGGGGAAGATAACCGCGAGCCGGTGTTTTTCATCCGAAAGTGGATTTTCAGGCTGGTGCAGTGGAAGCGGTTCGAGATGTTCATCATGGGTTGCATCGGTTTCAACGTGTTCATGATGATCCTGACGCACGAGGGCCAGCCGTCGGGCCTGACCTCGGCTCAGGAAAGCCTCGGCGGCTTCTTCACGTGGATATTCGTGATCGAGTGCGCGCTGAAGATGACGGGCCTGGGCGCGACGAGGTACTTTAAGGATCCATGGAACAGGTTCGACTTCGTCGTCGTCCTCGGATCGCTTCCCGAGATATTCGGTCAGGATATGGGCCCCGGCGCAACCTTGCTCCGCACGTTCCGCCTCGGCAGGCTCTTCAGGCTCCTCAAGGACGCGGCGAGGCTCCGTGCCCTCTTTGCGGCGCTCATCGACTCGCTCGTCGCCATGGGTAACGTTGGAAGCCTGCTGTTCCTGCTCATGTTCATCTACAGCGTCCTCGGCATGAACCTGTTTGGCAAGATGGAGCACGGCCAGTTCATCAACGAGAGCGCCAACTTCGAGAACTTTGGGAACGGCCTGCTGGTCCTCTTCAGGGTGTTCACCGGCGATGGGTGGTCCCGGCTCATGGTCGACGCGTTCGACTGCGACTTGGTCGAGGGGTTCATGCAGGGTGACTATTACGCCAGGTGCCGCGGGTCCAACTTCGCGGCGCCGATGTTCTTCGTCACGTTCATCGCGTTCGCCTCGTTCATCTTGCTGAACCTCTTCATCGCCATCATGCTCGATAAGTTCGTGGACGCGGCGCAGGGTGAGGGGTTGTTATCCACCGCGTCGTTCTTCGACCTTCTGCAGCGCAAGATGCTGCTGGACGGGTTCGTCGAACGGTTGAAGCAGCGCCTGGAGGAGAACAGGATACGTCTGGGCATCAAGAAGAGGTCGGGCAAGTCTAGGTAAGTTAGGCGCGTGTAACTTTTAATAGACTACACAGTAGACGCAGAGACAGTTTGTTTTATCGTCATATCGCTTGCTCGTTGCTTGCTTTACAAATCAGTACAGGTGTGCTATGTATGCAGCAAATTGGCTCTAAGTTTTCATGGTTGCTTTAGCGCGCACCTCGGTTTAGTGGAAGTACATGGAAAAGTTCCAATCCCTTATGTTGCTTGATGTTGATGTTTTTGAATGCAGGGTTTGTGTGGTGTTGTATGTGGAACCTTGGTCGTATGTGGTAAGTGTGGGTCAGCCGGTGACTGAATGGAGTTAACCGGCGTGGCCCGCGCGATCCTCAACCTTGAATCGCTTGGCTTCGGGGGCGTCGGCGGCGGCAGCCTTGCCCTCCGCGGGCGCAGCCGCGGCGGGCGCGGCGGCGTACGGGTTGTACCCGCCCGTGGCCATGGCGGCGGCGATTTGCTGCATCTGCGCCGGGGTCATGCCTCCGAAAGAATTGGGCGCCGCCTGCTGCGCCTGCTGCGCCTGCATAGCCGCCATCGCGGGGCCCATCATGGCCATCATGCTCGCCCAGTTGGGAGTGGCGCCAGCCGCAGCCGCGGCGGGCGGGAAGAATCCCGGGGGAGNCGAGGAGGTCGTGGGCGCCGCGCTGGACGCGGGCGCTGCGCCGTTCGTCACGGACGTGGCGGGGGGCATGCCGGCGGGGCCGCTCCCGGCGCTGGTGGTCGCGGGCGCGGCGGCTGCGGGCGCCGAACCCGAGTCGGCGGCGCGGGGCGACCCCGGGTTGCTGTACGGGTTGGCGAAGGGGTTCATGCCCCCGTACCTCGCCGCCATGGCCGCCGCGAACGCCTGCTGCGCGGCGGCAGCCTGCTGCTGCTGCTGCTGCTCCGCGCTGGGCTGCTGACCCTGCATGAACGCGCTCATCTGCGCCGCGACGGCTTGCTGCACAGCTGCCGGGTCCCATCCGCCGCTCGCAGCCTGGGAACCCGCGCTCGCAGCCTGCATCGCCGCGGCAGCCTGCATGGCGGCGAATGGGTTGTACCCGGACATGCCGCCGGCGGACATCGCGGCGAACATGGAGGCGTAGTCAGCCGCCGTGGTACCCTCGCCCGCGCCGCTACCTTCGCCGGGTGAACCGCCCCGCCCACCCGACGACGAGGGCACGGCGCCGAAGGGCATGGGCCACGCGCCGGACCCCGCCGCGGCGAGGCGATACGCGGAGTCGTCGCGCTCAGCCTCCGTCGCGCTTCCGTCCGAGCTGCCGTCCCTGCGCTCGCGCTTGCCGAGCGCGGCTGCCGCCGCGGCGTGCATGGCAGCCTCGGTGAGGCCGCCGAGGGCTCCGACCCGCCCGCGTCCGCCCGCCGCCGCGGACGCCGCGAGCGCCGCGAACGCCGCGGCGCCCGCGGCCTGCGAGTTCTCTCCCGAGCCGTTGGCGCCGTTCTTGTTCTTCCGCCTGCCCGCGCCGACCGGGACGTTGCGCAGCATGCCGCCCGCGGTCCAGTACCTCTGGCAGCCGCGGCAAAAGTACCTCGGCTGCTTCACGTTGTAGTTGTTGTAGTAGCAGAACTTGGTCTCCTCGCTGGCGCATCGCGGGCACGCGCACGTTCCCTCGGGCCTCGGGAGCTTGGGCTTGCCGTTCGCCTCGAGCTCGACCTCCTTCTCCTCCTCGTCCGCGTTCTGATCCTTGCCGGCCTTGACCTTGGCGTCCGAATCTTTCCCGGAGCCGGGCTTGCCGGCCTTGTCGCCCTTGCCGGCGTCGCGACCGGATTTACGTCCCGACGCGTCCTTGCCCCTGCCGTGCTTGCCACCGGAACCCTTATCGCCCTTCTTGCCGGCCTTGTCGCCCTTCTTCTTCTCGTCCTCGCTCCCGTCAGCGCTCCCGGACGAGCTGCGAAGCTCCTCGGCCGCGGCTGCGAGAATCGCATCCTGCGCGCACGAACGATGGCGAAATGGGGTTGGGCGTCGGTCAGTCGATGCAACCGGCTGGTCATTCGGTGTTACCGCGTCGAGTGAGCGCGGTCGGAACGGCGCTCGGGGGCGATGGACGGGGTTCGACGGCGAACGCCGGCGAAAAAGCTTCGACGTGGTGTTCGGGCTTGGAAAAAAGCGAGCGTTGGTGGGTGACGTGAGATCCGGTGTTGGGCACTCACCAGTCCGAGGTTGGCGTCGTTTTGGCCCGCATCCTTCGCGTTGGCCTCTCCATGTGTGGCATCATTCGCGGCAGCCTCCGCCTTGGCCGCGGCGCGTCCGCGAGCCGACCCCTCGGCCTTGGAAGCGGGCGCCATCTCCGCGGGAAATTCGCGTATTCCTGCTCTCTACGCGAGATTCACCGGCGATTTCTCTTTCCGGCAAACGCTACCGCGCGGCTCCTGCGCGACGGGTAAACGTGAACGACCGCGTCCGAACGCTTCGGGCGTATGTCGTGAGTATCGTGGAATCGACACGTACGCGGTTTGGCGCTGGTCACCGCGAGCGCGTCGTAGTGGAGACCAATGTTGGAAAAGCCCAACCCAAAAGTCGCAAAAGAACGTGACACGCAAGTCAATCGGGTGCTCCAGGTTCACTTGCGCAAATCTGATTCGCATCTAACTCAAAATCAGATTTGGCGATTCGCTTTATGCATGGCACCACCCAATGCTGTTCAAAGCATTGGGCTGCAATGTAGACTTTATGGAATTACATTGGGCGATTGTGTACATTTAAACGTCACATGATAGCCCAATTATTCCCATTCTCGATCCAAAAACAGTCGGCGCCCAAACTTTCAATTGAGAGCCCGAAAAAGTTGAAAAAAGCCGGATGTATTTAAGGATCGGGAAAAAATCTTGGGCAAATCTGACCTTTCGCGGTTTCTATCGTCGTCTGGATGGCTCTTGGAAGGCCACGGATTCGGGAAACGGGCTTTTGATTGGACGCGGTATTTTTTCAAACTCGCGGATAAGGCTGCAAATCGGGAAGGAGGTTCGAACAAACCACACTTTTGCCCGCAAAGGACCCCAACGGGAAAAATATCTCGGGATTTGCAATAAAGCTGTGGCAAAGTGAGTTAAAGGGGTCCACCGTGGAAAAGGCGTATGGATGCGTAGTGTTAAAAAGGGGTAAAAGAGGATGACACAAACCGCATTTGTCACAACTGTCTCACCATAAAGCCCATAAAGCCCGAACCAAGAAAAACGAGGTTCCGGCAGGTAAGATCGAGTCGACGCGGTCTCTGCTCGACGGTGGCTGGGCGAGAAAAAGCGCACGCAATTTTCCGGCACCCGCCTACATCCCTCTCAGCACACACACCCGTGCGCGCACCGGCGAGCTGATTCGAGACATGCACAGCGTCTCCCAGGGAGCACGAGCCAGTCTCGCGCCGCGCGCGACGTCGNGACCCCGCGTCGANCCCGGCCGCGTCGCCGCCCCGAGCGCCAATGCGTGCTCCACCACCGCCGCCGCCGCATCAAAAATCGCCCGGTTGGCGGAGCGCCGTACCGCGTACCGCGCGCACAGGCTCGTCGCCTCCGCCGCGCCGCCGCGTCGCCCCGAGGAGACCGCCTCACCCATGGCCGACGACGAGATCTACTTCGATCCCGCGGACTTCGAGGACGAGGACGACGAGCCCGCCGTTGCCTTTGCCCTCGACGACGACGACGATGACGATGAAGACGACGACGACGANGACTCGTGGTTCTTCGTCCCCGAGGGCGCGAACGTCTCGACGAAGGAGGAGGACCTCTACGTCGTGGGNGATGACTACGACGACGACGAGAGTTTCGGGTTCGCGCAGGGTTTCACCGACGTCNCCGAGCAGGACGACGANGAGGTTGATGGGTACCGCTCACGGACGAAGAAGGGAGGCAAGAGCAACTTGCGGCGCAGGGAACGGAACACCCCGGCGGACGTGAACGGTATCAAGGACGGGCTCAAGGTGGACGCGAACAACAAGGGCGAACTGACCATGAACAACAAGGGCGAACTGACCACGAAGCAGCTCAAGGAGCTCGCCAAGAAGGAGGAGGAGACCGAGAAGATGCTGGAGATGGGCGTGCCCAAGGCTTTGCTGCGAAAGCTCGAGTCGGAGAAGAGGGCGGTGGACGCGTTCAACGTCCAGAAGCAAAAGGCGAACTCCAGAAGGACGCACAAGAGGCTCACCATCGTCGCCGGCTCGCTGTCCAAGCGCAAGCTGCTCTCGCCCTCAGGTCTCGACACCAGGCCGATGATGGGGATGGTCCGCGGCGCCGCGTTTGACATGATCATGTCGCTCATCGGCAGCCGGAGCAACACCGCGTTTCCCCCGGATTCGCGTTGGCTCGACCTCTTCGCGGGGACGGGCGCCATCGGCATCGAGGCCATCAGCCGCGGGTGCGTGGAGTCGCACTTCGTCGAGATGGACCCGTGGGTGGTCAACAACGTCACGCGCAAGAACCTTCACTCGCTCGGCGTCAACAAGCAAACCACCGTGCACACCGCCAAGGTTGAGCAGTTCCTCGCGCAGCACAAAAACACGGCTCGCGCCGCGGGCGGAGCGTTCGACTTTGTGTCATTCTGCCCGCCGTACTACAGGGTCTCCTACCCCGAGCTGCTGCTGGAGCTGGACCAGTCGCCGCTCATCGCCGACCACACCGTGCTGCTGGTGGAGTACGCCCGGAGCCAAAAACCGGAGATCTTGCCAGCCATCGGTAAGCGCCTGAGGCGGGTGCGGGACAGGCGGTACGGCCGCACGTACGTCGCGCTGTACGTGTGCGACGGGCGCGAGCTACCGGACGAGGACGACGAGTGGGCGGATCCCGTCGAGGAGGCGACCAAGTTCGGAAAGGCTGTGCGGGGAGGGGGCAAGCGGGACGACGACGACATCTAAGAGTTGAATTTAACCTAAGCTAGTACGCCAAACGCGCTCCCCGGCTCCACCCGCCCACCCCCCTCGGTCTGTTCCGGGTCTTCAGGGACGCCTCACGCGCGTTTCAGTCCGACCAAGGCTCGACAGCCTTCCCAGTCTTGGCGATTTTGGCCATCACCTCGTCCAGAGTCACGGTGCCCACCACGGTCACCTTCTGCGTCTCGAGGTTCACGTCGAACGAGGTCACCCCCTCCATCTTGCCCAGCACGCGCTCCACCGCGCCGCTGCAGCCCGTGCACATCATCGCCACCTTGAGGTGGATGGTGTCGGTCATCGTTCCAAGCGGGTCGGTCCCGAGGTCAGAGGTCGCGGCGCGGCGAAGATCTGGGCGGCCCGATCTCGACCGAGGAAAGTTCGCAGCCCGCGCCAAATTCAGATCTCCTTTCCGCGCGAACTTTTGAAAAGGATAGGACGTGACGCCTTTCTCGCGCCCTCTTCACAGAGAAGGGCCCTACTCGCCCGTCGGGAGTAGGGTTCGCCCACGGAGCACGACGACAGTGCCAGAGAGCGAAACCGGTGGGAGGGAGACGCTGGGACGATCGGGGATCGGCTCGGAGACGACCCCGCATCTTGAAGTTTTTAATAGGAGCAGGGCAACAACGCGTACAGGAGGATGCTGAGGGAGACGTACTCGTGGGCGCTCCGGCGGGTGTTCAGGTTCGCGCTTCGGCGCGCGCTCGGCAAGGCTCTCAAGAACGACATCGACGTGGAGCAGCTCGACGTCGCCCTCGGCGCGGGGACGCTGGAGCTCCGGGACCTGGTCCTAGACTGCGACTATCTGACTCGGCAGCTGGGGCACGAGTCGCTTCGCGTGGAGGAAGGTCGCGTCGGGTGGGTGCGCGCCACGATCCCGTGGAACGCGCTCGGGACCAAATCGTGCGTCGTCGAGATCGGAGACGTCGACCTGGTGGTGACGCCCCGCGACGATTCGCCCGCGCGGCGTCCGGGCACGCCGCGCGCACGCCGTCATCGCACCCGAGGCGCGAGAGGTGCCGACGCGACGCGCGATGCGAACGAACACGGATCCCCAAACGGAGCCTCGAACCCGCGCGCGAATATCGTGGACGACGGCGTGCGGCTCATCTCCAAGGCGCTGGAGAACGTGCTGAAGGGGCTCGAGGCACACGCGGTGGACGTCACGGTCCGCATCGACGCCCTGTCGCATCGCGCGAGGACGGGCTCGACGTCCACCCCGGCGCCGTCGATCCTCGCCCGGTTCAAGACGCTGGACTTTAGGGACGATGCCGTCGATGGAGGCGTCGCGGCGACGCGCGAGAAGGTGGTGTCCATCGAGGGTCTCGAGGTGGACGTCGCCGACGACGTCCGAGGTGAACCGAGGTGGCGGCGGGCGGTGGGCGGAGATGGAGACGAAGGTCTGAATTGCGTCGCGGCGGCCAAGTGGAGCTGGCGGTCCGAGGACGCCGCGGCGTCGTTTGAAGCCCCGGACGCGATCGCCGCGAGCCTGACGCTATCCCCGGCGTGGGTCAAGGCATCGCCCGAGGTACTCGCCGCGTGCACTCGCGTCGCATACGCGTTTCAGCATGGAAAGTCGAGCGTCGAGGAAGACGAGGTCGAGGGCGCGAACGAAGAAGACGAGGACGACGAATTCGTCAGCCCGGGGTCCTCGTTCATCGCCGGCATCTGCGACGACGCCGACTCGAGCGAGGAGGAGGGCATGGAGCAGGTGCGGGAGGGTATGCGCGCGCACATGTCCCAGTACCTCGATCGACACGCCACGGGATACGCCGGGGAGGACAGCGACGACGACGAAGACGACGAAGAGGAACAGACGACGGAGCTCACGATGACAGTCGCGTGTCCGAGCGTGACGGCCACAGCCGCGTACGACGAAACAGACGAGGACGAAGGATGCGGCGGGTACCCGTCCGTGGAACACGTGTGCGTGGACGCCGTCGGTATCGCCGCCGTCGTGTCGGTATCCGCCGTGGACGGCGTATCCTGCGGAGCGCGAATCGACGGTTTGGACGCCCGGGAGTACCTCACAACGGTGTCACCCGCGGCGCGCGCCCTCGCGTGGCTTCCGCCCGATATGCACGCGCCGTTCGAGCCCACGAGGCGCGGACACCTGCACCGCGCGCCGCTGCTCACGCTCGATGCGAAAGCGGTGGGACACGACGTGACGAACATCGGCGCGGCGACGTTGGCGTGGAGACGCCCGGGGGGCCGGGGCGCCGAGCCCAGTTCTTACACCGCGGCGCTCGCTCCGTGCCTGACTTGGCTCGACGCGGGTTTCTTCGATCGTCTGAATCGACTCACTCGCGGCGTGAAGAGCGTGTATGCGGGTGAAGACGCCGGTTCATCTTCCCGCGGCGACGGCGACGACATGAAGGACGACGATGGATTTGGACCTGTATCCGGGGGAACGCAGATCACCGTCAACGCCGCGCGAATCCGCGTGGTCGTTTGCGCCGGAGAAGGATCTGATGTTCGATGCGCCGCGCTCGACATCGTACACGACGCGTCACCGGACGCCGCTCCCGCGCTCGCCGTCAGTGTACCGCCGAACGACGACGACGCCGACGCGCTTTCACTCGAGTTCTCCGACGTCGTCCACGCAGCCTTGCACACGCCACCACACGACGTGGACCGATCGGAACCCGGCGACGACCTCGACGAGCCTCTGATTGTTTTAGCATCGGGCGACACGGGAAATGTATCGGTCGCGATAGCATCGAAAGGCGGAGGGTTCGAGCTGACCTTGGGGTCCGAGGGATCGGACGGTTTAGACACGGATGCGTTCCACGCGGCTCGGCGAAGGGCGGACGACGGGGTCAACACTTCGTCGCCGTGCGCGAACGAGGACGCCGCGCGTGTGGATACGATCAAGTCGGCGGCGACGGACGCCGCGTCCGTCGAGATTGGCGTATCCGCGCACCGCATCGCGCTCGCCGCGTCGCCGGGGGCGGCGGCGCGGGCCTCCGGCGCGGCGGCGGCGTTTGCGTGTTTGCCGAGGGGACACCCGCTGTCGTGCGCGCCGCTGCCCTTGGGGGAGCCGGCGATTCCCGTGGCGTTCCGCGCGTCGGCTGATACTATATCGTTTGGTATCCAGAAGGATCTAGACACACGCACGACACCGTCGACGATGGACGGATCGTCCTCCTCCGTGATGATGCACAGCGCGGCGTCGGTGATGTTCCAATCGGCGATGTCGTTCCTCAAAGAGTCCACGCACGGATCATCGAGCACGTTGGTAGAAAGAACCCAACGCGACGGAACGCACGCGCGGCGCGGCGCGGTGCTTCTTCTACGGAACGCCGAGCTGTTCTCCGCGAGCGCCATGTGCGGCAAGGTTGGCGCCGACTTGCTCACCGTGAACGCCGAGGGGTTCGACCTGACCCGGACGGACGCGGATTGCGGCGACGGCGAGTGCGTGTTGACGGCGCGGGACCACGAGGCGCTGAATGGTACGCCCGGGTTGACGGTGGTACACGCGCGCGCACCGGGAGTCGGCGGCGCGGTGTGTGTGTCAATCTCGGGCGCGGTGGGCAAGCTCGTGAGGGGCGACGGGGCGCGTGCGTGTCGGGGCGCGGAGGGTGTCTTGGGAGATATCGGCGAAACGATGGCGGACATCTCGGCGGCGATGAAGGCGGCGGCGGCGGCCGATGCCGACGATACGCCTGCCGCGGCTGACCCTTACTACGCCCACCTCGAAGTGAGGGAGTCCGCGGTACAACTCGTCGGCGCGACGAAGGGTGACGCCGACGAGGTGACCTCACACCGCGGCGTCTTGCGGGTGGACAGTTTGCGCGTCGCGGTCGTTCCCGGGGAGTCCGGCGCGGAGACGACCGCGATTCCGAACGCTCACACCCACCCGGCGTCGAGTGGCCCCTCTCTGAAGCACTCCGCGCGCATCGAGGGCATCGCCGTGCACGTCGCCCCGCCGACGGCTCTCGCGGCGGCGATGGACGTCGACGTCGCGAACCTGCCCGGGTTCCCTTGCACGTCACGTGCGCTCGAAGCTGCGAACATGCCGGCCGTCGCCCGGGAGTCCGAGGTGCGCGTTGAGGCGCACACCGGCGGCGGGCGCGCGGCGCGTGTGGCGCTGAGGTCCACCAGCCTCCGATGCGACTTCCACGGCGACTCGCTCAACGCGGCGGCCGATTTACTCGACGCGATGAGTCATCACTGTTCGTCGGACGATTCGCGGGATGAGGAAGAGACGCAAACGCTGTCGTCGTTCGAGTCGAATCCGCCGCGCCGGCGGTTGGATAACGCCCCCGCCGCCGCCGCCGCTCTCTCGCCGCCGTCCGTGCGCGTCGCCGCGGGCCACACCGTGCTCGACATCGTCGACGAGGCCGCTTTCTTGAACAACGGAGACGGGTCGTTTGGTAGGGCGAAGAGCCCACAGTTTGGCGGCGTCATCGAGGACTACGCGTCCGTGTCGAACGGCGCGGACCGTAAGGCTCGAGAGAGGACGAACGCCCAGCGCATGCGATCCTCCCGATATACCCCGCCGAGGTCACCGCCGCCGCTGACCATCGCCGAGCAGCCGGGCGCGCCCACGACCGCGTTCAACAAGTCCTACGCGGATGCGGTATCAACGCCCATAAGGTACGTGTCCCCCGAGACGGCCGCGACGGAGGCGATGCGAGCGATGCGTCTGTCCCATTCGCAGACTTTGATGGGCCGCAGCGGCGCGATGATGGGCTCGTACATGGGATCGCACGCGATGGGCTCCGGCCACCTCATGCACGGCAGCGCCGGGCTACCGCCGCGTCCGCCTCGCTCGCCGAAACCCACGGGCGCGCCCAAGGCTGCGATGCGTCGCCGAACCAACGGCGCCGAGGGAACCAACGCGGACCGTGAACCGAGTTTCCTTGAGTCACGTGAACCGACGGTGGGCAAGCCTACTAAGCCGAC
>JGI20151J14362_10001423_pt1 | contig 17342 bp, 21 predicted proteins | sample COG_01_FD_14362 | JGI IMG/M metagenome (IMG submission 14362)
TTTTATGCAACCGCAGGAATTGTTGGAATGATAAGATGGTTTTAATTAAAAGTTGTAATTATCTTTGGAATATAATTTTTAAAATTAAAAAAACCTTTATTACAATATTGCCAAGAAAATTGATCTAATTTTCTATACAGAAATTCTATTTTTAAATTATTTGTATTTATAAAATCTAGGTTTTCACCAACCGTAGGATATAAACCATAAGAAGACTCACTCAAGTCTTGTATCTCACTTAAATCTATGATTTCACAATTGATTAATTTTTCATTTAGTCTCTTTTTTTGATCTTCAATTAGTTGAGACTTGAATTTTACTAATTTTTCACTGAGTTCTATAGTTCGATTTTCATTTTTGTTAGAAATTAAAAAAATTTTTTTAAATTTTTGATCTTTAAAGTCACCAATTTCAAAAGATAAATTATTTTCAAAAATAAGAAGATTTTTTTCTTCAAGACTTTGTGGATTATTAAATTCTAATTTAGATGCGGTATAAGTTTTGTCAGTGGTTTTTGGAGGAGCATTTTCATTAAGTTTAATATTGTTAAATCTATTATTCGTAAATTTTTTAATATTCCATTCACTGGCTAGATAATTTTTACCCTGTGTTTGAATTCCAGCAACCCATCTCCATCCCAATGTATTGGATGCGGCATCTCCATCGTACAAATGTTTCATAAAAAATTCAGCTCCTAATTGCCATGGAAGCTCTAAAGTAAAAATCCAAATACTTGCAAACCACATCCTTGTATGATTGTGTAAGAAATTGTTTTCTTTTAATTCTTTTACCCATTCATTAAAGCACTCTATATTTGTATTTCCTTCAATAGCATTTTTATAATCAGTATGATTTTTGAATACTTCACGTATTTTTTTTAATTCATTTAAGTAATCCGTCCAAACATTTGGTCTTAATTCCAGCCAACCTTTCCAATATGTTCGCCATAGAACTTCTTGAATAAATTTTTCATTTTTTGAAAATGAGAATTTATTTAATGATTTTTTTATTACTTCTAACTCAGAAATTATCCCATGAGTAATGTAGGGCGAAAGGCATGAAATATTTGATCTATTATTAGGACCATAATCAAAATTTCTTAATCTTGAATATTCAAATAAATTCCTATCAACAAATTTATTTAATTTTTCAATGGCCGAAGCCCTTGACGTTACAAAGTTCATTAAATTTATTTATTTTTTTTTTTCTTAAGACCCAATTTATCACTATGTCTCAATCTCAAGATAACAATAGCAGCAGCAATAAGAACTATAGCAACAGCTTCGTAAACTAGCGCTGTGGGGTCCATTTCTTTTCCCTGTAGAATAATAAATCGTGCAAGAGCAGTGATAGCGATTAAGAGTGGAAGAGTTATACTGATTGATTGTTGATCCCAAAAAACTCTAACCATTGCTAAAACTTCTAAATATAGAAACATTAATAACAAATCAGCTAGTGTTACAGATTGATTGAGAAACATATTTTTAATTTCTATACCAACCGCAATCACTGTACTTATTAAAATAATGCACATTAAAATTAGTTGTAAATTTTTAGCAATCTTTTCCATTACTTATCTTTACTAAATGGTAGCCACTTTTCAAACACTGATTTGGAGGGACCATCATATGGAATTGAATAAGAACTCGGGTTAGGGCTTGTTAAAACCTCTATTCCTTTTGAAAATACAAAAATAAAAACAACAACAAAGACTATGACCATTATTTTAAATGGATCAAAGTTTTTGGTTTTGAATACGCTAGCTGATTGTTCTTCTGCTTTATGAAAATGCTTGAAAGTCATGTAGACAGCAAAAATAAGTCCTATGTGAGCAACGTAAAGACCAGCCCATCCGAAAGCAAAAGTTGTATAAGAAAAAACATATAAACTAAAAACAGTTGTCCAAATAAAGCTTAATACCAATAAGATCTGTAATCTAACAGACTTTGGTAAAGATCTAAGATCATTTTTGCTATCATCAAACAAGATATTCGCTGAATCTTGCATCCATCTTTTTAAGCTGTCCATAAACAAACCTTAAATTGTTTTTAGAAATAAACAAATGTTAAATTGTCCAATAATTAGCACCTAATTTCTTAACTTTTTTTTATGAAGATTTATAAATCTCTCAACATTTGATTTATTAAATGATTTATTTTCTTCAAAAGAAACTTTTTTCATAGAGTAAGCTTTGCTGTTCGTAACTCTTGATTCGATAGTTATATTTCCTTTATAAAGTTTTAATTTAACATTTCCATTCACTTTATTTTTTTTTAGATCTACAATCTTTTGTAATTTAAATCTTTCTTTTGAATACCAGTAACCATTATAGATTAATTCTGCATATCTAGACATTATGTTATCTTTTTTATGCATTGTTTCCTTATCTAATGTGACAGACTCAATTGCTCTATGAGCATGAATTAACAATGTTCCTCCTGGAGTTTCATAAACACCCCTAGATTTTATACCTAAAAATCTATTTTCAACAAGATCGACTCTACCAATTCCATTTTTTCCAGCCAGTTGATTCAGTTTTTCAAGTAATTTTGCAGGACGTAATTTTTTTCCATTAATACCAATAGGGTCACCATTTTTAAAATTAATTAAAACTAAGGTTGGTTTATTGGGCGCCTTCTCTGGTGAAACAGTTCTTTGATAAATAAACTCTGGTGCAGAATTTCTAGGATTTTCTAAAACTTTACCTTCAGTTGATGTATGAAATAAATTATCATCAACCGAAAAAGGTGGTGCACCCTTTTTATCTTTTGGAATAGGTATTCCATTTTTTTTTGCATAATTAATTAAATCTGTTCTAGATTTTAACTTCCATATTCTCCAAGGGGCAATAATTTTAATTTTTGGACCAAAATAATGATAACCTAGTTCAAATCTAATTTGATCATTCCCTTTTCCAGTAGCCCCATGAGATACTGCATAAGCTTTATATTTTTTTGCAATTCTGATCTGATCTTTTGCGATTAAAGGTCTCGCAATAGATGTTCCCAATAAATAAACACCTTCATAAACTGCATGACCTCGGATCATTGGAAAAACATAATCTTTTACAAAAGTATCTTTTAGATCTTTTATAATTATATTTTTAACTCCAAATTTTTTAGCATTAGTTAAAATTTTATTTTTATTAATCTCTTGGCCAATGTCTGCAGTGTAACAAATTACTTCAGCATTATAATTTTCTTGAAGCCATTTGAGAATTATTGATGTGTCTAGTCCGCCCGAGTAAGCTAAGACAATTCTTTTTTTTGATTTCATTAATTAACTGCAGGCTTTTTTTGCAGTATTATATGCTTTTGTAAAACCAAGTAGCGAATAATGATCTATAGTTTGAGATCCTTTTTCATTGTAGCCAGTGAGCATAATTCTTGATCCTTTTTTCATCACTTTAACCATAATGTTTTCTTTTTTGTTACTTGTCATCCAAGCAAAACCTTGTTGTTTAATATCAAATTTAAACTTGTTATTTCCAGAGGTAGCTAAAACCGTATTGTTTTTATTGAATTCGTAACCTGCTGTTGTACTTATTTCATTTGAAATTTTTTCCCCAGGCCGAAAAGTGATAAATAATCTTGCGTCTCTTTTATTTTTTTTTGGTGCTTGTAAAACTGGAGTTGATTGAGCAAAACATACTTTGCCAGATGATTCTGACACTACCATTACTTCCCAATCTTTAAATTTACCGACTTTTTTCAAATCTTCCGCAAAAGAATTTGCCATAGAAATAATAGGAATAAATAATGTTAAAAATATAATTTTTCTAATTAGGGACATGGATTAGGATAAATTTTTTGTACTTCATTAATTTCATTTATAATTTCTTCTGTTAAATTTATATTTACACTTTCTATATTAGTTTTCAACTGCTCCATTGTAGTTGCACCAATTATAACAGAAGTTACAAAAGGTTGAATTTCCAAAAATTTTAATGACATTTGTGCTAAATCCAATTTATATTTTTTAGCCACTTTATAATAGGCTTCGATTGCTTTTTCTGCGTTAGGTTTGCTATATCTAGTCCAGAAATCTTTGTGAAGTGCGATTCTTGATCCTTTTGGTAATTGATTATTTCTATATTTTCCTGAAAGATAACCACAAGCGAGAGGAGAGTAAGCTAAAAGTCCCGATTGTTCTCTAACAGACATTTCTGCAAGACCCACTTCATAAGTTCTGTTGAGTAGATTGTATGGATTTTGGACTGAAAGCATTCTCGGAAGATTTTTACTTTGAGATATTTCCAAAAATTTAGACAAACCCCAGGGAGTTTCATTAGATAAACCAATGTGCCTAATTTTTCCTTGATCTATAAATTTTTTTAGATTTTCTAAAATATCTTCAAATTTAGTCCACTCGCCATCATCTCCGTGTTCATAACCTAATTTACCAAAAAAATTGGTGTTTCTTTCCGGCCAGTGTAATTGATATAAATCAATATAATCAGTCTTTAATCTTCTTAGACTTCCCTCTAATGCTTCTGTAATATTTTTTTTTCCAAATTGATTTCCACCACCTCTTACATATTCTCTCATAGGTCCACAAACTTTTGATGCAAGAATAACTTTATCTCTCTTATTGGTTTTTTCGAACCAATTACCTATAATTTCTTCTGTGCTACCAAAAGTTTCTTCTCTCGGAGGAATAGAGTAAATTTCTGCAGTATCCCAAAAGTTTACACCTTGATCTAAAGCGTAATCCATTTGCTCGAATCCTTCATCTTGAGTGTTTTGTTCACCCCATGTCATTGTTCCGAGACAAATTGTGCTTACATTTAGATCTGTATTACCTAATTTTTTATAGTTCATAGAGGTTTTATTGTATTAATATTTATTAATCTTTTAAGGTATCTTGAATAATTAGTAAAAGACTATTATATAAAGACATTATGGAATTTAATAAAAAAGGAATTTTAGGTAGAGCTGCAGAAGCTCAACAGTCAACAGTAGTAATGGATGAAGGTTTAAGAGCCTACATGCTTAAAGTGTATAACTACATGGCAACAGGAATACTATTAACTGGAATAATTGCACTTTTAACATTTAAAATGTCAGTAGTAACAAATGATGCTGGATCAATTGTGGGCCTAACTCAAATTGGAAACGCTATTTATATGTCTGGACTTAAGTGGATTGTAATGTTGGCTCCTTTAGGAATTGTATTCTACATGAGTTTTGGAATTAACAAGATGAGTGCAGCTAAAGCACAAACAACATTTTGGGTTTTTGCAGCATTGATGGGTTTATCTTTATCTTCTATTTTACTAATTTACACTGGAATGAGCGTTACAAGAGTCTTTTTTATTTGTTCAGCTACCTTTGGAGCAATGAGTATTTATGGTTACACAACTAAAAGAGATTTAACTAAATTAGGATCATTTTTAATGATGGGTTTAATTGGAATTATCATTGCATCACTAGTAAATATTTTTTTAAAATCTTCAATGATGTACTTTGTTATTTCAATTTTGGGAGTTTTAATTTTTGTAGGCCTTACTGCCTATGATACTCAAAAAATTAAAAACATGTATGCAGCAAGTGATACAGGTGAAATTATGGGTAAAAAAGCTGTGATGGGAGCTTTAACCCTTTATTTAGATTTCATTAACTTATTTATTATGCTTCTTAGATTATTTGGTCAAAGAAGATAATTTTATTTTTGTAGTTTTTTCCAATTAGTATTTTTTAAAAGTATATTTAGATCAAAAGAATTCTTTAATATTTTACCATTAGTATCAGTTATTAAATATTTAAGGTTTTTATTCTTTGGTTTAAAATTTTTACATATTTTGTAAAGCGCATTTTCTGCAGCATTTTTAAAAACACTAAAGCCTACTTGTTTACTCGATATACTAAGTCCATAATCTTTCCAAGAGCCTTCCGATACCATTTTTGCATATAAATCTAAAATAATTTTTAATTCATCTTTTTCAAAAAAATGTTTATCTTCTATATTTTTTTCACTGACGTTGTTAACAACTAGTCGTAAATTATTATTCATTAGTTTTATATTTATTAATTAAACCTATTTGAAAACCTGTAAAAATAAAAGTTATGGGTAATAAACCCCAAACTTTAAAATTTACCCAAAATTCTTCTGACTGTGTTCTCCACACTAATTCATTTAATATTGCGAGACAAAAGAAAAAATATACCCATCTTTTATTTAATATTTCCCAACCTTCATCAGTTAGTGAAACTGATTTTCCCATAAGTTTTTTTAGAACAGGTTCTTTTGTAAAATATTTTCCAAATATTAAAGCAAGGCCAAACAAAATATTAATAATTGTAGGTTTTATGTAAATAAAAACTGGGTTATTAAAATAAATAGTCAATCCACCAAAAAAAGTAATTAAGACACCGCTCAATAACGGAACTTTAGGTATTTTTTTTTCTAAAAACCACATCACAACTAATGCTATTATTGTCGCAATTATAAATGGAGGAATTGCAATTTTTAGATCTTTTCCACTATCGTAGTAGTAGAAAAAAAAAACTGCTAATGGGCCAAAATCAGTTAGAAACTTTAAAAAAGATTTGTTCACTTTAAAGATATTAACATAAATAATATTTATACAAAAATTATAAATTTTTCTTATTGATTTTTATTTTTAAATACCCATACTATTATTAATGCCAATTCAAAAAGCTAAATTTTCCATAGGAGATATCGTTAAACACAAACACTTCGAATTTAGGGGTGTGATTTATGATGTAGATTTTGAATTTAATAATTCTGAAGAATGGTATCAATCAATACCAAAAAATGTTCGACCTAGAAAAGATCAGCCTTTTTATCATTTGTTAGCTGAAAATGATGAGATTACATATGAAGCATATGTTTCAGAACAAAATCTTTTGATGGATGACTCCGAAGAACCAATAAAACATCCTTTAATTGAAGAAATTTTTTCAGGAAAAAAAGGATCTAGTTATTTTAAGCTCTCCAACTAACAAAAATCACTTTTTTAACACATTTAGTTCAAATCTTAGCCACAGCTATTCAATATAACTGATTTAATTCTGATCAAGAGTGTTATTTATTTACCCTTCGTTGTTATCTCCCTCTACATTCTTGATCAGATAACTATTTCATAATAAAGATCCATAAAATAAATTAAGATATTAAATATTAATGTTTAAATTTTTTGAACCTAACAAAATTTTTTCTATAACTTCTAAAGCTCCTAAGTATGTGCTGCTATTATTTATTATTACCCTTTCCATTGGATTGACAGAAGCATTAATACTATCTCCTGAAGATTATAAGCAAAGTCATGCTGTGAGAATTATGTATGTCCATGTGCCAGCTGCCTGGATTTCTCTTGGAATTTTTTCTATAATTACGTTTTTGTCTATTATTGGATATATTTTTAAAATAAAAAATTTTTTCCTAATTTCAAAAAGTTTAGCACCATCTGGTCTTGTGTTTAATATTGTAGCATTAGTTACAGGATCAATCTGGGGTAAGCCAACTTGGGGAACATGGTGGGCTTGGGATGCAAGAATTACATCTATGTTAATTTTAGCTTTGTTTTATGTAATGTATTTAGTTGCCTGGAGAATTTATGAGAATAATGATAGGGCATTTAAAATAACATCAATAATTACAATTCTTGGAATAATTAATGTTCCAATAATTAAATATTCAGTTGATTGGTGGAACACTCTACATCAGCCAGCTTCAATTAATATCTTATCAAAATCATCAATCCATGCTTCAATGCTCTTTCCATTATTGATTATGACTGCGGCATTTGCTCTATTTTCATTATTAATTTTTTTAATGAAATATAATACAGAACTGATAAAGATTAAAAATAAAGGTTTAGATAGATTATGATTAATGAAATTTTACTAATGAATGGATATGGACTATACGTTTGGTCAGCTTTTGCATTTACTCTTTTAAGCTTTGCATTACTTTATATAGTTATAAGAGTCCAATACACGAGAGAAAAAAATAAATTTATTTCTAAATTTGGAGCTTTAAATTCNGAAAGAGCATCTTTTGCAAAATCTCAAAGTATTAATAAAGAAATATTATCTAACACTTCAAGCATTTAACTTTTAGACCATGTATGGGCGCAAGGTTAAATTAAGATTCTTTTTTATATTATTAATTTTATTAACCTTAATTCTATCAGCTTTTCTCATTTTAAAATCTCTTGAAGAAAATGTGGTGTATTTTCAGTCTCCATCTGAAATTAAAACATTGCCAGAAATAGAAAAAAAAAAAATTAGAATTGGAGGAATGGTTAAAATCGGATCAATTATAATTGAAGCAAAAGAGATTAAATTTATTATTACTGATTTTAAAAATGAAATAAATGTAATCTATTCGGGAGCTATTCCGAATCTTTTTTCTGAAGGGAAGGGTGTAGTTGCTGAAGGATATCTTAAAGATAAAAGTTTTTTTTCAGCCAGTAAAATTTTAGCAAAACATGACGAAAATTATATGCCACCAGAGGTAAAAGAGGCATTAAAGGAGAAATAAATTTTGGCTAGTTTAATTGGATATTATTCATTAATTTTTGGACTATGTTCTTCTTTTTTTATTATTTTTATTTCTATTAGAAATTTTAGAAATCTAAATAATTTCGACAATAAAATAATCAATTTAACTTTTTTACAATTTTTTTTTGTTATAGTGAGTTTTTTAAGTTTGATTATATCTTTTGTAGTTTCAGATTTTAGCAATGAAACTGTTTTTAATCACTCACATACTACCAAACCCCTATTTTATAAAATATCAGGCACTTGGGGGAATCATGAAGGAAGTTTATTGCTTTGGTTACTTGTATTAACATTATTCATACTTTTATTTTTGTTAACATCAAAAAAACAAAATAAAAGATATAGAATTTTGACTCTTTTATTTCAGCAGATAATTATTATTGGTTTTTTTATTTTTGTAATCAAAACTTCAAATCCATTTAATTATATTTTTCCAGTTCCAGATGAAGGATTGGGACTTAATCCAATTCTCCAAGATCCAGCGCTAGCTATTCATCCACCAATTCTTTATTTGGGTTATGTTGGTTCCTCAATAATTTTTTCATCAACATTAGCCGCAACATCTTTAAATTATATTGATAAAGAATGGGCAAAACATACTAAACAATGGGTCTTAGTGTCTTGGATTTTTTTAACATTGGGAATTTTATTAGGATCAATTTGGGCGTATTACGAACTAGGCTGGGGTGGATTTTGGTTTTGGGATCCAGTTGAAAATGTTTCATTAATGCCTTGGTTGGCCCTCACGACACTGTTCCACTGTATTCTAGTTTTAGAAAAAAGATTGATTTTAACCTCTTGGGTAATCGTTTTATCAATATCAACATTTACATTGAGTATGTGTGGAACTTTTCTAGTTCGTTCCGGAATTTTAAATTCTGTGCATACTTTTGCTAATGATCCTGAAAGGGGAGTATTTATTTTAATTTTTTTATTTTGTTTAATATTTTTATCACTTTTAATTTTTTTCTTTTTTCATAATACTGAAAATAAAAAAATTAGTAATTTTTTTTGGTTTAGTAAGGAAACATCAATCTTGATTAATAATTGGTTTATGATGTATTTTCTTACAGTTGTTTTAGTTGGTACAATTTATCCAATATTTTTAGAAGTTATAACTTCCGAAAAGATATCGGTTGGTCCTCCATTTTACAATAAGCTGATAGTTCCTATTTTGATTCCATTTTTGCTAGTAATGGCTATCGGTCCCAAATTAAAATGGATAAAATCTGAATTACAAAATAAAATATCTTTAGTTCTATTTCTGATTATTTCATTTTTACTATCAATTTTCATAATAAGAAATTTCAATATAGGTTTTCTAATTAATACCATTTTAGTTGCATCGGCATTTTTTCTTTTTTTTATTACATTAAGAGATTTCTTTGTAAGAAATCTTAAGAATTTTTCACAAAATTTAGCTCATTTTGGTTTTAGTTTATTTATATTGAGCATCCTATTTAATAATATTTTTTCAACAGAAATTATTACTAATTTAAAAATTGGTGAAACACACGTAACAGAAAAGTTTAAAATAAATTTTGAAAGCATAAATCAAAAGAATGAGAAAAACTTTAAATCTATTGTAGGAAAGTTTAATATTGAAAGCATCGATGGTGTTGTTGAAATTTTAAATCCAGAATTGAGAATTTATAATCAACCAAATATTGTAACTAGCGAAGCTGATATCAAAACAAATTTATTATCAGATAAATTTATGACTATGAATTTAGTTCAAAATCAAGAATATTTTAATATCAGATATCAAATTAAGCCTTTTATGATTTGGATTTGGATTTCTGTTTTAATGATTAGTTTTGGTGGTTTAATAAGTTTATTAAAAAAAAATGAAAAATAAAATTTTACCTATAATTTTAACTTTTGTTTTTATAATAATATTTTTTGTTTTTTATAAAGGATTACAAAATTCTAATATTTATACCCCTAAAGTTGAATTTAAAAAAATTATTCCATCTTTTGAAGCAAAAATATTTGATAGTGATGACAAAATTAGTTCAAATCAAATTTTTAATAGAGAAAAATTTTATCTTTTAAATATATGGGCGTCTTGGTGTGTTCCCTGTAGAGAAGAACATCCCTATTTGATGAATTTAATGAAAAACAAAGATATAGAGATTGTTGGTCTTAATTATAAAGATGATATTAAAAATGCAAAACTCTTTTTAAAAGAATTAAATAATCCTTACAAAATTATTCTTTCAGATCAGGATGGAATAATTGCTATTGAATGGGGCGCATATGGAGTGCCTGAATCTTTTTTAATATATGATAATAAAATTATTAAAAAAATTATTGGTCCAATTAACAATATTAGAATATTAGAATTAGAGGAATTGATTAAATGAAATCTTTAAAGTTTTTTCTTATAATCTTTTTTTTAAATTCAAGTTTTTCAAGTGCGTCTGAAAATAATTTAAAAATTAAAATAACTAAAAATTTACGTTGTCTAATCTGTCAAGGCCAATCAATATATGATTCAGACTCAAACTTTGCAAATAGTGTAAAAGTTCTAGTTGAAAAAAAATTAGATGAAGGTTTAAGTGAAAAAAAAATTTATAGTTATTTGAAAGACAAGTATGGTCAGTGGATATTATATGATCCTAAATTTGACAAAAATACCTATTTTTTATGGTTATTACCTGTATTCTTTTTTTTAATTGGGGGTGCAATAATTTTTAAATTATTTATTATCAAAAGAAATTAAGTATATTGCTCAATATGAAATTAAAAAAATTATATATAATACTTTTAATAATTTTAAGTTTTCTTCCAGTAAACGCTGAAGAGAAAGAATTAAATTTCAGCGATAATGAGTTTAATGTTTATTCTGGATTATTTGACTTTAGTGATGATGGAAAAAAATCAACTTTGATTGGTTTTCAACACCAAAATGAAAATTTAAATAGAGATACATTTTTTGGTAACCTTTCACCAATTACTGGAGCCTTGATTACAGCTGATAATGCAGGTTTTGTTTATACGGGCGTGCAAGCTCAATACAAACTTGGTAATCTTAATATTACTCCAAGTTTCACTCCTGGATTGTATCATCAAGGGGATGGTAAAGACCTTGGTCATATTCTAGAATTTAAAAGTGAAGTTCAAATTTCTTTGAACATTCTTAAAAATAGTGAATTAGGATTTTCTTACAATCATATATCTAACGCAAGTTTAGGAGATAAGAACCCTGGGGCAAATAGTTATATGTTTAATTTTCTTAAAAGTTTTTAACATCCATTATGAATTTAAAAGATTGTCACAATTATAGTGACTTTAGAAAACTTGCTAAAAAAAAATTACCATCGCCAATATTTCATTATATTGATGGTGCTGCAGATGATGAAATTACCTATTCTAGAAATACAAGTGCTTTTGATGATGTTGATTTAGTTCCAAATGTTTTAAGAGGGGTCGAAAATGTTGATCTATCGACAACAATATTTGGAAAAAAATTAGATTTACCTTTTTACCTCGCACCAACCGCATTACAAAGACTTTTTCATTATGAGGGTGAAAGAGCCGTTGGTAAAGCTGCAAAAAAATTTAATACAATGTTTGGCGTTTCAGCTTTAGCAACTGTTAGTGTAGAGGAAATATCTTCAATGATTGATACCCCAAAAATGTTTCAATTTTATTTTCATAAAGATAGGGGCTTAAATGACTCTTGTCTTGAAAGAGCAAAGGCAGCTAAATTTGATGTAATGGCTTTGACAGTAGATACAATAACTGGAGGAAATCGTGAAAGAGATTTAAGAACTGGTTTTACATCTCCACCTAAACTTACATTATCAAGTTTATTCAGTTTTGCTACAAAGCCAATGTGGGGGATTAATTATTTAACCAAAGGTAAATTTGAATTACCCCATCTTCAAGATTATGTGAAAGAGGGCACTGACACTAATACTTCAATTGGAAATTATTTTTCTACTATGCTTGATCAATCGATGAATTGGAAAGATGCAGAAAAACTTTGTTCACAGTGGGGTGGTCACTTTGCCTTAAAGGGAGTGATGAGTGTTGAAGATGCAAAAAGAGCGGTTGATATTGGGTGTACAGGTATAATGGTTTCAAATCATGGTGGAAGGCAACTTGATGGATCAAGAGCACCATTTGATCAACTTGCAGAAATAGTTGATGCTGTAGGTGATAAATTAGATGTTATTTGCGAAGGTGGAATTCATAGAGGAACTCATATGCTTAAGGCATTATCACTTGGTGCTAAAGCTTGTTCTGGTGGNAGATTATATCTTTATGCTTTGGCTGCAGGAGGACAAGCAGGTGTAGAAAGAGCAATTGAAAAATATAAAGCTGAATTAGTAAGAGATATGAAATTAATGGGTTGCACTAAAATAAGCGATCTGAATAGAAATAATTTAAGGTTTAGACGATAATGAGTTTAAAAAACTGTCATAATTTTGAGGACTTCAGAAAGCTTGCCAAAAAAAAATTACCTTCACCAATATTTCATTACATTGATGGAGGTGCGGATGATGAGTCAACTTTAAGAAGAAATACTGAATCATTTAATGATTGTGATTTGGTCCCCAATATTCTGGCTAGTGTTGGCAAGCCCGACTTGTCGACTACTTTATTTGGAAGAAAAATTGATATGCCAATTTTTCTATCTCCAGCAGCAATGCAGAGGCTATATCACCCAGACGGTGATCAAGCTTCAGCTAGAGCTGCAGAAAAATTTAATACATTTTATAGTATGTCTTCAATGGGAAATAATACCATTGAAGAAGTTTCAAATATTTCTAGTGGACCAAAATTATTTCAGCTTTATGTTCACAAGGATAGATCAATTTCTGATGATTTAATAGAAAGATCAAGAAGATCTGGATTTGATGCAATGTGTCTAACGGTAGATACTTTAGTTGCAGGAAATAGAGAAAAGGACCACAGAACTGGATTTACTACTCCACCAAAGTTGACACTTCAAAGCCTAATGAGTTTTGCAATGCGCCCTAGATGGGTTTTTAATTATTTAATTGGAAAAAAATTTGAATTATCAAATGTAAAAAAAAAAACTGATAAAGGAACAAATATTGCTAAGTCAGTAATCGAATACATCAATGAACAATATGATCCTGCAATGGGCTGGAAAGATGCAGAGTATTGCGCAAAAAAATGGAATGGACCTTTTGCATTAAAAGGTGTGATGTCAGTTGAGGATGCAAAAAAAGCGATTGATATAGGCTGCACTGCAATCATGATATCAAACCATGGAGGTCGTCAATTAGATGGGTCTAGATCACCATTCGACCAGGTAAAAGCAATTTCAGATGCAGTAGGTGATAAATTAGAAATTATTTTAGATGGCGGGGTAAGAAGAGGCACGCATGTTTTAAAAGCTATTGCAGCAGGAGCTAAAGCTTGCAGTTTTGGTAAAATGTTCTTATTTTCTTTAGCCGCTGGTGGTCAGCAGGGTGTTGAACACCTTTTACAAAATATGCATGATGAAATAAATAGAAATATGGTTTTAATGGGCTGTAAAAATTTAAAAGAGTTGAATAGTTCAAAATTAATTTATAGAAGAAGCAATTAAAATAAAAAATAAAACATATGAAATTAGCAAAAAATTTAGAAAGATTAGGAACAGAGTCGGCTTTTTCAGTATTAGCTGAAGCAAAAAAGTTAGAGGCACAAGGTAAACCAATGATACATTTAGGTTTGGGTCAACCTGATTTTAAAACTCCTAAACATGTTGTTGAAGCTGCAAAAAAAGCACTAGATGATGGACATCATGGGTATGTAATGTCTAATGGTATTCCTGAGTGTAGGCAAGCTGTTACCAGATGGATTAAAAAGCGTTACAATGCTGATGTAGATCTTGAGAGAATTTTAATCATGCCTGGTGGAAAACCCACAATGAGTTATGCTATTCAGTGTTTTGGTGAACCTGGCGCAGAAATCATTCACCCCACACCTGCATTTCCAATTTATGAATCTATGATTAATTACACAGGTTCAACTTCTGTGCCTTATGATTTAACAGAAGACAAAGATTTAAAATTTAATCCTGAAAAAATTTTGTCATTGATTACTGATAAAACAAGATTGTTAATATTAATAAACCCAAATAATCCAACAGGAAGTTTTGTTGAAAAGTCTGACATAGATGTTTTAGCTGAGGGATTAAAAAAATATCCTCATGTAACTATTTTGAGTGATGAAATCTATAGTAGACAAATTTTTGATAATAAAGAAATGCCATCATTCTTTAATTATCCAGAATTAAGAGATAGATTAATTGTATTAGAAGGATGGAGCAAAGCCTATTCAATGACAGGTTGGAGATTAGGATGGAGTTTTTGGCCTAAAGAATTAGTTTCACATGTAAATAAACTTTTAATTAATAGTGTATCATGTGTAAATGCAGCTGCTCAATTTGCTGGAATAGCAGCTCTTGATGGTCCAGATGATTCCATTAATGAAATGATGGTAAAATTTGCTGAAAGAAGAAATTTAATCCATAAGGGTTTAAATGATCTTCCAGGTATAGAATGCAGTTTGCCTGGAGGAGCTTTTTATGCATTTCCAAAAGTTATTGGGACTGGAATGAATGGTGCTGAATTTTGTAAAAAGGCAATGCATGAAGCTGGAGTAGCAATAGTTCCAGGTACTGCTTTTGGAAAAACTTGCAGTGATTATGTGAGATTTAGCTTTGCGGCTTCTAGAGACAACATTTCTCAAGCACTAGAAAATATAAAGAAAATGCTGACTAAATAAGCTGTATTTTTGTTTAAATTTTTATTAATATTCTTTCAATGAACGATAACGTCCAAGCGGAATTAAAAAAAATTTTTAATGGGAGATTTTCTACCTCTGAATCTACTAGAGCCAATTATGCTAGAGGTGAAGATACGTATGAACCAGTTTTATCTAAAGCAGTAGTTTTTCCAGAAACTAACGAGGAAGTTTCAAAAGTTTTAAAATTATGTAACGATAATAAAATTCCAGTTGTCCCTTTTGGAACAGGGACTTCTTTGGAAGGAAATGCTGTTGGAAATTCTAATGGTATTACTATTTCTTTAGAAAAAATGAATAAAATCTTAAGTGTTAATGCTGCAGATTTTGACTGTAGAGTTCAAGCTAATGTAACGAGAAAACAATTGAATGAATATCTTAGAGAAGATGGAGTTTTTTTCCCAATAGATCCTGGTGCAGATGCTGCATTAGGGGGCATGGCGTCTACCTCTGCATCAGGCACGATGGCCGTTAAGTATGGAACAATGCGAACAGTTATATCTGGTTTGACTGTTGTCTTGCCAAGTGGTGATATTATAAAGACTGGAAGTAGAACTAAAAAAACTTCAGCTGGATATAATTTGACTAATTTATTTATAGGCTCTGAGGGAACTTTGGGAATTATAACAGAGGTTCAGTTAAGGCTTTCACCGATTCCAGAAAGTATTATGAGTGCCGTTTGTCAGTTTACAGATTTAGAGTCTGCTGTTTTAACATCCCAAGAGGTAATTCAATATGGAATTCCAATTGCAAGAATTGAAATGCTGAACAAAGATCAAATGGAGTTAGTCATTAATTACTCTAAATTAAAAGATTATGAGGCATTGCCAACTTTATTTTTTGAATTTCATGGAAGTGAAGAGTCCAATAAAGAATCTATAAAAATAGTCGAGGAGTTATCAAAAAATAATAATGGAAGTGATTTTAAATGGGCTGAAACATTAGAAGATAGAAATAAGTTATGGCAAGCAAGGCATGACTGCTACTATTCAGTAAAAGCCCAGGGTAATAATTTTAAAGTATATTCAACAGATGTTTGTGTGCCTATATCAAATCTTGTTGAATGTATAAATTTTACTGAAAAAGAAATCAAAAAACTTGGTTTAACAGCGCCAATGGTTGGACATGTTGGTGATGGTAATTTTCATGCAATTATAGGTTATGATCCAAGTAAGGAAGGAGAGTATGAAAAAATTAGAACACTATCAAATAAACTTATTGATAAAACTTTAGAACTTGAAGGGACTATTACAGGTGAACATGGAATTGGGCTACATAAAAAAGCTTACTTACTTAAAGAGCATGGTGACAATATTCCATTAATGAAGTCTATCAAAAGAAGCATTGATCAAAACAATATAATGAATCCAGGAAAGATATTTGATCTTAACTAAAAATCTGAAAATATTTTATGAAAAAAATTCTTATTACTCGAAAATTAATTAAAGATAGTGAAGATAAAGCAACAAAAACTTTTGAATCAATACTTAATACAAACGACGAATTATATTCTCAACAAAAAGTAATTGAATTGAGTCAAGGATGTGATGGAATTTTAACATCACTTACAGATAAAATGGATAAAGAAACAATCAATAAGTTACCAGAAACAGTAAAAATTATTTCAAACTTTGCTGTTGGATTTGGAAATATTGACTTAGAAGCAGCAAAAAAAAAAGGTATTGCTGTTACAAATACGCCTGAAGTTTTATCAGATGCAACAGCAGAAATTGGAATTCTTTTAATATTAGGAGCATGTAGAAGAGCCTCTGAAGGAATCGACTCCGCAAGAGAAGGTGGATGGAAGTGGTCAGCAGACTATTTAATCGGAAAACAATTAACTGGAACAAGATTAGGTGTTTTAGGGATGGGAAGAATTGGCCAAAAAATTGCTAAAATTGCCAAGTCATTAGGAATGATAATTCATTATCATAACCGGTCAAAATTAAATCCTGAAAAAGAAGATGGTGCGATCTATCATGATAATGTAAAAAGTCTTTTTTCAGTATCTGATGTTTTATCTATTTGTTGTCCCGCAACAAA
>JGI20151J14362_10001427_pt1 | contig 17291 bp, 9 predicted proteins | sample COG_01_FD_14362 | JGI IMG/M metagenome (IMG submission 14362)
GGCGTAAGATGTGGAGAACCCGTGAGGGTTCATCGGCGCGGCCGTGTCCGTCATCGCGAAGCAGACCCACGCGCGCCGTCGAGTGCAGGCGTGGCGTAACTCCGAGAGAATTTGCTTTCTCCAAACTCCAAACCTAACTTGCAGTCCCGGCAAAACGCGGCCGTGTCATTGGCTGAACATATGACTCAGAAATGACGGTCTGTTACGCGTCATATATCCGCCGAGTCGCATCCTTCCCGTCCTCGCCCCTCCTTCCTGTCACACTTCAAAAAACACGCGCACCAAGATGAAGGCGGAGGAGGTGTCGGCCGGGGCGAAGAGGGCGAAGGTGAGGGCGTTTCTATCCGTGGCGGGATGGTTCGTGAGCACGGTGGTGCTGATCACCATGAACAAGGTCCTGATGGGCGAGCACTTCGCGCTGCCCGTCTTCCTCACCTTCCTGCACATGATGGTGTCCTTCCTGTGGTGCGAGTTTTCGATGACGATGGGGTGGACCGCCCGGGGTGCGATTAAGTCGAGGGCGGAGGGGTGGAAGGTGTTCTTCCTGTCGCAGGTCATGGCACTGAGTGTCCTCCTCGCGGTCGCGTCCTTCAAGTACGTCGACGTCAGTCTGGAGCAGGCGCTCGCGGCGTCGTCGCCGGCGTTCACGGCAGCCATGGGCGTGGTGATCCTGAAGAAACGCGAACGAGGCAAGGTGTGGCTCACGCTCATGCCCGTCGTGGGCGGTGCGATGATCAGCGCGGGAGGCGTGCCCGAGGTGTCCTGGTTCGGCGTCACGCTGGTCATCCTGTCCAACGTCGCCAGGGGTACCAAGTCGTGCATGCAGGAGCTGCTGCTGGGGAAGGACTCGCTGGACTCCATCAACCTGCTGCGGTACATGGCCGCGTTCTCGTGCCTGACACTCCTGCCGTTCTCGTTCGTCATCGAGGGACCGACGCTCATCATGGAGAGGCTGGGGTACGTCAGCAGGGATGGAACCATCGCCGCCGCGCTCGTCGCCAACTGCACGGGAGCGTTCATGGTGAACCTGTTCCAGTTCCAGGTGACGGAGAACGTCGGGGCGCTGTCCATGCAGGTGCTCGGCAACCTGAAGAACGTGTTCACGTCCACGGTGAGTGTCTTCGTCTTCAGGAACGCGGTGACGTCCCTGAGTATCGTCGGGTACGGGATCACCATGGCGGGTGCGTGGTGGTACAACAAGGAGAAGAACAGGGAAAAGGCGGAGGCTGCCGCGTCCAGTAATAACGCCCCGGCGGCTGACCCAGAGGCGGGCGCCGCCGCCAAGTAAACGTTCCGAGGGTGACACGAGTATCGAACGTTTACGACTATGACCTATTAGCATCGATATTAACGCCGAGTACACTCTCCGTGATCACTACCCGTTCCAGACGTACGCGCGGAACACGTCTCGACCTCGGTACCCACACAACTGGACAACAAACGCGGCGGAGACGCCCACGGCGCAGTACACGGATACGAGCATCAAGGGCAGGAACTCCATGCGCCCCGGACCGAACAGAACGCCGTGGCCCCACGTGCCGTACGCTTCCAGCGCGGGCAGCCCGATGAGAAGGTACGCCCACTGGAACTGACCGAGAAGAACGACGGGCGAAGAGGCGTCGACGTCCTTTCCCTTTCGGCGCGCTTTCAGTCGCAACACGCCTCTGGTCACCACCAAACCGATGACCTGCATGAGGGTTTTGATCGGCCACTCCCTGGGCTGAAACAGTAAGGGTGACACCGCGTAGTTCGCCACGGTGGACACGAAGATGTATTCCCCGGCGTGGAATGCGAACCGTCGCGCTCCATCCTCCCCACCGAGGTTCGCGTCGTCGAGCGCGAGGGCGATGGCCATCGGGACGGTGACCATCAGCGACGCCTTCTCGTGCACGTGCCACCCGAACATGAACGAGCATAGCGTGACGTGCGCCGTGAGTCGCAGTAGATGTATGTGTCGCTCGAGCTGCCAGCCCCGGGACGACGTCGACCTGTCCTTCGGCCACCGCGTCGTGACGTGCTCGACCAAACCGGGGCCCATCGAGACCAACACGGCGAATAGCGCAATCTTCGGAGTGATGGTGGGAAGCACCGCGTGCGTCTGCGTGCCCGTTCCCCCGTGCCCAGTCATTCCCCCCGTCATGTACCCCACGGGCGCCGGGAAATACGTACCCAGACCGACTCGCCTTACGAGCGCCAGCGCGCACTTGTCGGCGAAGTTGTACAGCGCCCAAAAGTTTGGCGCCCAGTACGCGTGGGACAAACCTCTGCCGAACGGGAACAACCGCGTGAGCATGGCCCCCATCGTCCCCGCGCGCCATATCGGGTAGAACGATACCGCGGTGATGACGAACGCGGACGTTGCGAACGCGACGACGCGCCACCAGGCTTCCGCCCGGTTGATGGACCCGACCCAGCGCCACTCGGCGACGGCGTGATGCGCGAGGAGGTGCGCCGCCATCGCTGGAGCCGCGAACGCGAAGATGTGTTTGGTGTGGACCAGCACCGAGAACAGCACCGCCGCGAGCACGGGTCGTTGGGCGTGCGCGGCGGCTAACGCGCAGACGTGCAGGCCGATGACCATGCCGTTGTACTGGAAGTGCACGTGGTCCACCATCAGCAGCGCGGGCGAGAACGCCACCAGCGTCAACGCGAGCGCGCGCGACGAGATTCCGCATCGCGAAGACGGGCCCAGCATGGAGGGAGACGTCTGGCATAGCACCCCACAGAACAGCACGAGGTCGGCGGCCATCACCGTGCACCGCTGGAACACGACCGTCGCGAACGACTCGTAGGGATCGACACTGATGGTTAACATTCCGGGATCGACACGCGCGGCGACGGACGCGAGCGCGCGCTCGAACCACGCGAACAGAGGGGGATAGTCCAAGGTCCACTGCGACGTGTTCTCCGTGTACCATTCACCGGGTGGCAGGGAGTGAGTCAACGCGAGCCAGTTGCGATGCACCTCGAAGTCGGTGCTGCGATAGCACGGCACCATGAGCAATTTGAGCGCGGTGACGAGGACGAGGGCTCGGACGGTCGGCGCGTTCGGGAGGTTTTTCGTCCATCGCGGTGGGGGTTCACCCGAACCGATACCCTCGGAAGGCGCGCGACGGTCCGACATATCGGAGAGCGGACGATCGTCCACCCACTTCACTTCGCGGCGCACACGTGTGAGGGGCGACAGACAGGGCTCGACTTCTTACTAAAAAAAAAGGTGAACCCTCGTCGACTCCTAAAGCTTAGCCGTGAGGTCTGCCCGGAGCTTCTCGAGGCGAATCTCTGTGATCTTCTGCTGCTCGTCCGCGGCGTTTCTGAGCTCGACGTCCTGTTCGTTTGGGTACCTCTCCTTGAGCGCGGCGAGGATGACGTCCGCGGGCTTGCCCGACGCGCAGATGAGGAAGACCCTTCCAAACTTTTCCTCATATCTCTTGTTCCACTCCGCGAGCTCGTTGATGGTCGCATCGTCCATGCTCGCCTGCGCCGCCGACTGCTCACCCTCGCACCAGTTGGCGGTGGATGCGAACTTCTCCTTGAGCGCTGACACGTCCCCGATCCTCGGGTGCGCCTTGAACGCCAGCTCCCACTCCTCCGCGGGGCAGTCGTACCAAACCTTCCTGCTCGTCGCCAGCACGTCGTCGAAGCTGGCGAACGGCCTCGCCGCCGCCATGCGACGACCGAACTCGGGCGATCCGCAGCACTTCACGAACGCGTCCGCGGCGTCCGCGGCGGACATGGCGTTGAGGGGTTCCATCGGATCCGACGCGTGGGTGCGGTCCCCTCGCTTGATCGAGTGGGAAGGGAAACGCCTCTTCCCGTCGCCGAGGGTCACTTTCGCGTCATCTCCAAAGAACAACTGTTTGCCCAGTCAAGAAACTGTGTGTGATAAATGAACCCTCGTTCTCGAATCAATGCAGGTTGCCGATCGCCGGAAATCTCTCGGATAAGCAGTCGTCACCAATTTGCGGCTGCGAGGGCCCTCCATCTCTTCGCGCGCACCCTCGGGAGTGACGCAAGTGTAGTGAACCATGGCGTCATCCACGGTCGCACTCTCCGGAGTGATTACCGCCGCGGGCGCGTCGACGCAGTGCGGAAACCGCGCGGGTCGGGTCGCGGCGAAGGCCCCCGCCGCGAGGCTGGGCGCCAGGGAGTTTGTGGGTGGGAGGCTCAAGCGGGAGCGCGTGAGGAGCCGCAGGTCCGCGGCGGTCGCGCCCCGAGCGGAGGCCATCTCGGATCCCGTCGAGGAGAAGGATGCCAAGGCTGAGGAGGTGAGTCGCCGAGGCGCGCGATACGCGACCTCGACCTTACCCACACCCGCGAATCCAACGGACGACCCGAGGTTGCCGAGCGACGTGGCCGAGTTTTTCGTGCGAGCGAGATATTTCCCTCGGGTCGCGCGGACCCCCTTTTCCGCGCGCCGTGGTCGATCGCGCGTTTTCAACACCACGTCCGTTCCCCGTCCCGACGTCACGACCGTCTTTGATCCAATTCTGACCGTCCCCCGTCTCCGATCCTCGCCCTCAGGTTGACAAGATTCAGAAGATGCTGGCCAAGCCCTACAAGGCTGGTTTCAAGACGGAGATCGAGACGGACACCATCCCCGTCGGCCTGTCCGAGGACACCGTCCGCTTGATCTCCGCCAAGAAGAACGAGCCCGAGTGGATGCTCGAGTTCCGCCTGAAGGCGTTCCGCAAGTGGCTGACCATGGAGGAGCCCGACTGGAGCGACAACAGGTACCCAAACATCGACTACCAGGCGGTGTCCTACTACAGCGCGCCCAAGGTTATGGAGAAGAAGAAGTCGCTGGACGAGGTCGACCCCGAGCTGCTGAAGACTTTCGACAAGCTCGGCATCCCCCTCGGCGAGCAGAAGCGTCTGACCAACGTCGCGGTCGACGCCGTGTTTGACAGCGTGTCCATCGCGACTACGTTTCGGGCGGATCTCGCCAAGGTTGGCGTCATCTTCTGCTCCATGTCGGAGGCTATCAAGGAGTACCCGGACCTGATCAAGGAACACCTCGGGTCCGTGGTTCCCGTCAGCGACAACTACTTCTCCGCGCTCAACGCCGCGGTGTTCTCCGACGGATCCTTCTGCTACATCCCCAAGGGTGTCAAGTCGCCCATGGAGCTGTCCACGTACTTCCGCATCAACGCCGAGAGCAGCGGGCAGTTTGAACGGACGCTCATCGTCGCGGAGGAGGGATCGTACGTGAGCTACCTGGAGGGTTGCACCGCCCCGGCGTACGACGAGAACCAGCTGCACGCGGCGGTGGTGGAGATCAGCGCGGCGAAGGACGCCGAGGTGAAGTACTCGACGGTGCAGAACTGGTACGCGGGTGACGAGAACGGCAAGGGTGGCATCTACAACTTTGTCACCAAGCGAGGTTTGTGCAAGGGAGACAACGCGAAGATCTCGTGGACGCAGGTGGAGACTGGCAGCAGCATCACGTGGAAGTACCCTTCCGTGGTGCTCAAGGGTGACAACAGCGTGGGTGAGTTTTTCAGCGTGGCGCTCACCAACAATATGCAGCAGGCGGACACCGGCACGAAGATGATCCACGTGGGCAAGAACACCCGCTCCCGCATCGTGAGCAAGGGTATCTCCGCGGGCAAGTCGAGGAACTGCTACCGAGGACTGGTGCAGGTGCAGCCCACCGCGACGGGCGCCAGGAACTACAGCCAGTGCGACTCGATGCTCATCGGGGACAGGGCCGGGGCTAACACCTACCCTTACATCGCGGTCAGGGAGCCCTCCGCGCGGGTGGAGCACGAGGCGTCCACGTCAAAGATTGGCGAGGACCAGCTGTTCTACTTCCAGCAGCGCGGCATCGACCCGGAGACGGCGGTGGGCATCATCATCTCGGGCTTCTGCAACGAGGTTTTCAACGAGCTGCCCATGGAGTTTGCCGCTGAGGTCAACCAGTTGATGAGCCTCAAGCTCGAGGGCAGCGTCGGGTAATCTGCGAGGTGGCAGAGCGATAATACACGCATCGAGCGAGTCTTGTTATATCAGAGAATCCAATTTTTTTAGCACGTTCGTCTCTTTTTCACAAACTTGCTGATTTAGCTAGCTATAGTCTACGGTTGCCCCGAGTCTTGGGGAAGCGATTGATGCGGAAGAATCGGCACGTCGCCGTCATAACCCTGCGCCGCCGCCGTGTTCTTTGGCTCGTACACCTGAGCCTCCTGCGGGTTGAGCTCGTCCGTCGAGGACCCGACGCCGTTGTGCGACCCGTTGGTGCCGGCGGCTGAGCCGGTGGCGGAGGCGACGGAATCCGTGGATTTCATCGCCTTCATCGATTCCTTCATGCCCAGCCCAGTCTTGCTCTTCATGCCCTCGCCCGGAGCTTTCTTGCTTTCCTTGCCACTCTTGCCTCCCGTGATGTCGAGGCCGAGCAGCGCGGTCGCCTCCAGGTCCATGAGCTTCTCCTTCGCCTTGGCCGACTTCTCAGCCTTTGACTTCTCCTTCTCATTGGCCTCCTTGATGAGGCAGAACATGGCATCCTTGGGACCCATACCCTCGTCCGCGCTGTTGTGCCCACTGCCGCCGGACGCGACGCTGTGTCGGCTGTCAACGCGGACCATGTTGATGCTGGGGTGAGCCGTCGGCGCCGTCGGATGCGACGGCGGCAGCGTCGTCCCGGGCTGGACGTGCGGAGGCGGAGCGCCGACTCCGTTGGCGGCGGGGTAGTGCGCCTGCTGGTTCACCTGCTGGTTCATCTGCGGCTGCTGGTTCATCTGCGGCTGCTGGTTCATCTGCGGCTGCTGCACGGCGAACGGGTCAACCTGCGGCTGCTGGTAGTGCTGCGCGAAGGGGTCCACCTGCTGAGTCGCAACCTGCGCAACCTGCGGCGGCTGCTGCTGCTGGACCTGCTGCGCGTGCACCACCTGCGCCACCGGCGGCTGCACCTGCTGCTGCTGGTGAAACGCGTTGGGATGAAACTGGTGCATGTGGGGGGAACCCGGGGGGGTGGTACCCGGCGGCGGGGGACCTTGGCCCTGGGGCGACGCCGGGGGCATGGGAGGTCGACCCGCGGGGATCTCCGCGGTTCCGGTCCTCCCGGCGCCCATCGGGAATCCCGCACCCTGGGACATGTGTCCCGCACCACCCGCGTGCGTCATATCCGCACCCTGGAGGGACGCGAGGGAGGAAGCGGAGGACGCGTTGCTCATCGCGACGCCGCCGAGGAAGTTTTTCCGCTCGTGTCTCTTCCGTTGGATCCTCTCGTGCGCGAGCTGCATCTGCTCCGTGTGCCGCCGGGTCATCTCCGCCTGTTGCCGTTTCAACTCGGCCTGTTCCCTCAGCTGCGTTTCAAAAATTGCAGCCAGCTCGCGATCCTCCTCCACTCTGGCGTGCTCGTCGTGCTCGTCGACGCTCCCCTCGGACATCACCGAGCTGGCCCGCGAGGACGCCGCCGCGGGGTGCGTGCCGAGCTGGCCCGGGCGCCAGTGCGCCGGGTGCTGAGTAGGATGTTGCGGCTGCGACACGTGCATCTGCTGCATCTGGTGCTCCAACGGCGGCGCAACCTGAGGTGGCGCCTGACCCTGCCAGAAGGAACCCGCGGGCTGCTGCGAGGACGGCGAGGACATGCGCATGGGCGGGGTGCTCTCCGACCGCACCGTGGGCTGCTCGGGCGCCGCATGCGCCCTAACAGGCGTCGGGGCCACGATAGCGGCTGGAGCCTGCGGCTGCGGCGGCGGCACCTGCTGCTGCTGCTGCTGCTGGGGAACCTCGAAAGGTTGCATCTCCACCGGCATCTCGGGCATCGTCGAGGGAGGCCTCGAGGGCGAGTCGCGGGGCGGGGGCGAGCCCGCGTCGGGTCGTGACGAGGCGGTATCGCGGTGCGACGACGCGCGGGTCAGGCCCGCCATCTCGCTGTCACCCGAAGTGTACCCGCCGAGGTCGGGAGCGGACGCGCGGGGGCGCAGCGCCGGCGACGGGTCGCCGCCCGCCTCGGACTTCTCCGCCTTCGCCCTGCCCTCCTCGAGGAACTTGACCTCGTTCTCAATCTCGTTCATGATGGTCCTCACGTCGCTCTGAGCGAGCTGAAGCTCCTCCACCATCTCGCTCGCCACCGAGTACGCGCTGTCCGAGTCCGTGTTGAAGGGGAACTCAACCGTGCGGGTGTGACCCGAGGCGTCGCCAATCTTGAGGCGGAGCCTGAGCGTCTTATCCTCGAGGATACGACCCTTGACCCGGAAGTCGAGCGATCCACCCTTCTTCCGCACCTCCCTGACATCACCCTCCTCAACCGCCTTCGCCGCGAGGTCAATCTCGCTGGGCGAACGCGACACCGACGACGACCGAGCCAGCCTGCTCCTGCCCGCGTTCTCCTCGCCGCCGCCGCCGCCGTGCTCACCCGCCGAGTCGACGGGCGACGACGCCGCGGTGGAAGGAGCGGGCGCCGCCGTATCCCCCTTGTCCGCCGAGCCGGTGGGTGGAGCGGGCGCCGCTGTATCCCCACCGCCCGCCTCTTCCTTCGCCGGCGTGGCCACCGCGTCGGAGTACGTCGGCACGGACTCGGATCGGACGCGTCCGTCACCCTTGTGCTCGCCGGTGGGCGAGGTCGACTCCGACCCCGCGTCCGATCCCACGCGCGACAACCCCTCGCCCCTCTCACTCGCCGCTCGCGAGTGGTGCGCCGAATCGTTCCCTCCGTCGCCGCCTTGATGCGCGTCGCCTCCCTCGCGGCCGGATTCGCTGCCCGAGGGAGTCTCCCGCCGCCGGGCCCCCTCATCTTCCCTCCCAGAGTCGGCGCCCGGTTCACCCGCGTCGAATCCCACGTCGCCCACCGCCGCCGAGCTCTCGGCTCGCGACGCGGGGTGTGATTGTGGGTCCTGCTTGGCGAACTGTTGCGTGCCGCCGGGCCTGGGCGCCTCCGGCTCCTCCTCGACGGTTGGCTTGGGCTTGGCCTGCGCCTTGATGGCCGTCTTGTCCAGGAAAGGGTCCGCCATCAGCTCCTTCGCGTTGAGTCTCTTGCCGATGGGGGCGATGCACTTCAGGACGAACGATCGGAGATCCGCGTCGATGATCTTGTCGAGCGCCTCGGGCTTGACACCCTCAGTGACGCGCTTGAAGATCTGCGCTGGGTTTCTGCATTCGCTGTACGGACACTCGTGCGTGACCAGCTCGATGATGCACATGCCGAACGAGTAGATGTCCACGCGCTCGTCGTAGTCCTCGTCGTAGAGCTCGGGCGCCATGAACTCCGGGGTGCCAATCACCGACTTGGTCCTGTTGTTGTCCAGCATGGCGGCCAGTCCGAGGTCCCCGATCTTCACCTCGCCTTGGTTCTGGTTGACGAAGATGTTGTCGCACTTCAAGTCGCGGTGCACGATGGGCGGGTCGTGCGAGTGGAGGTAGTCCAGGCCCCGCAGGATCTGCCGTGACCACGACTTCACCGCGCGCAGGTCCAGGTTGGTCTTGAGTTTCGCCGCGTACTTCTTCAGCGTCTGCGCGCACGCCTCCGTGATGAAGTTGACGCTCACCTCGCCGTCTTTTTTGTTGTCTATCCAGCTGTGGTAGAGCTTGATGATGTTCTTGTGGTCGAGGGACTTGAGAATCTCAACCTCGGTCATCAGCCTTTGCTTCTCCTCGCGCGGCAGTCCGCTCACCTTGACCTGGTTCCACGCCACGTCCCGTCCCTCCTCCTCGTCGAAGGCCATGTACACGTTTTTGTACGTGCCGCGGCCCAGGAGCTGGGTGGTCCTTCCGAAGCGTCCGGTGTCGTCCCACTCCACGAATTTGGTCTCCGTCTCGTCCTCGTCCTCGGACTTGGGACTCTCCTCGTCGCTGCGCGGTTCGCGCGGCTCTGCGTTGTGTTCCTCTTCAGGAGTCGCCATGGTCATTCAGCAGTGTGTGCACTGATGCAAATCTGTAGAATTCCCTCGATCTGTGTGTTCCCGTGTTTTCCGAGCTACGGGTGGGTCAACTTGCGCGCGCCGCACGTCGTGGCTATCATCACTATTGTCCCTTTGATTATGCGTGGAGGGGCTTCGGTACCCAAACGATCGGTGAAGACCTTCTGACCCGCCAACCGGACCGAGCTGTCGCCGAGAGAGGTCGTTCCCGGCCGCGGGGCGAAGCAGCCTAGGGCTTCCTTTCAGCGGAGACTCCGAGCAACGACTCCGAAATCTGCCGGTCCCGTGCGCGCCGCGGAACTGGGCTTCGCCTCGAGCGCGAGCGTCGAATTCGATCCGAGATCGCGCGGATGCCTTCTCGAGGACCCTGGCGAGACTCTGATCCAATCAGACGCGAACGTGAATGCCCGAATCCGCCTACCGAGTCGCGCCAATGCCCGTCGGTCTGGGCGCGTTTCTCGGAGTTCCGAGTGGCTCGCCGCTTCAGAGTGTTTGCCTTTCCCGAAGTGCGGTGAGGCGGCGAAAAGCGCGCGCGAGACGATGCTCGAGCTCGCTGCTACCCGAAAAACGGCGGTGGATGCGCCTTGTGCTCGCACGCGCGTGTCGAGAGGTTCGACGCGCCGTCCTAACGTGCGAGAGCGCTAAGCTATGGCGTGAGGGGCGGCGCTTGGAGGGGACATTCAGGAACTCGGACAGCCCAACACTTTCCACAAAAGAGACCAAACACGGGGCGCATTCCCAGACGCAAACGAACGGACGGTCGTTCAGGGTAAATCCCCATAGGTACAGATCCCCAATTTACGCCGTATTTCCAACCCAAACGCGAATTCTGTGGCTGAACGAAATGCCAACGGTCGATCAGAACTTGAATGTGGCGACAAATTCGTGCGCTGTTGAACCGTAAAACGACGGTCTGTGGATGGTCGTTCCAGGTGTCACGCGCGTGAACCTCAAAATCCCCGCTCTCCACGAAATCGGGGAGCACTCTGACCACGTTTTCAGTGCGACACCGGATCGCATTTCCGATATTTTCAATCAAAATTAAACACGTGACCCATACCGAGCGCCGTATATCTTCCCCGAACCGTCGGTTTTCCCAACAAGATCCCTTTATTTTGACGACTTTTTTAAAGATCGGCGATCAAAAAAGCGGGACCTTTTTGTTGAGTGGCGAGCAGTCTTGAAAATTGGCTATCTCAACTTTTTTATTCGAAATCGCACGCGAATCCAGTCTCGTGATCACACAGAGGCTGGCTCTCCAGTGTCCCGCTTCACCCGGCCGAGACCCTGATGACCATCAGGATAACAACTTCGATCGGCAACCTCCACACACGATGGCGTCCGTCTCAGCCATGTCCGCTTCGGCGGTATGCTCCGCGACGATGATCAAGTCGCGCGTCGCGAGCTCGAAATCGGCGGCGTCCCGGCCCACCGCGGGTAGGTGCGCCGCCGTCGTCGCCCGCGCGTCGTCATCTAACCGCGAGCTCGGATCGTCGTCGTCGTCGGCGGACGAGGCCGAGGCCGTTCGCGGTCGCCGCGCGATGCTGGTGGACTCCGCGGCGATGCTCGCGGCGGCTGCGGCGTTCCCCGCGATCGCCGACGATGAGGCCGCGCCCGAGGCTGCCCCCGTGCCCGAGGCTGCCCCCGCGCCCGAGGCTGCCCCCGCGCCTCCCGCGCCTCCTCCCAAGAAGGCCGTNCCGATGGCCGCGCCCATCGCCCAGCCCGTCATGGCGTACGAGTTCGCGTACCCCAGCGAGAATTCAACCGGCGAGAAAATCAAGTGGGCGACGAGCAGGGTGCGCGAGACGTACTCCAGCGCCGAGCCCATGAGCCCCGACGCGCGCCAGAGGATCGTGTACGAGCTCATCTCGTTCCTCCAAGGACCGCTCACCGCGACGGTCACCGTGGGACCCGCGCCGCCCAAGCTGGCCAAGGTGGATCAGAAGGAATGGAAGCCGCGGCAGATCGCGGAGGGCGTGCTGGCGGACAGGGCGACGGGTCGTATCGCCTCCGGCCAGAAGGTTTCGCTGGCGGAGGTGGAGAGCGCGAAGAAGGAGAGCATCGACGGGGTGGACTACGTGTACTACGAGTACATCAGCCAGGGCTCGCCCAACCTGCAGGAGCGCGAGGCGACCACGTTCAGGCACTCCGTGGGTGTTACCGCGATCAGGGGCGAGTACCTGTACACCTGCACCTTCTCCGCGCCGGAGTCGTTCTGGGACATCAACTCGGACGGTTTCGAGAAGGCTATCCGCTCGTTCCGGCTGACCGCCCCGAACAAAAAGAAGTTCCGCGAACCCGGAAACGAGGGACTCCTGCCCCCTTTGCCGTTCTGAGGGGTGGGAAACGATCGATTCGTTGATTTGCGTCAGTCTCGCACTACAATATATCATAGCGTTGCGCGTAATACACACTGTTTGTCCGTACGTGCGGCGTCAATCTTCACCCGCGTCTGTGTTCTCCGAGACGAGAGCCTCCAGTCGCCGTCTCTCGTGCGTCACGCACGCGGCGACGATGTCTCGCGCGGCTCTCCTCGACATGGCCCAGGTGGCATCGTTCAGTTTCGTCGATGCCGCCGTCCCGTCGCCCTTCACACCGCCCCGTCGCGCGTTCGCGTTGTCGCTCGCCCTGAGCAGAGCGGCGACGAGGTCGTCTTCACTCGCGGCGGCGACATCCGCCGGGGACCTCACCCCAATCTTGTACAGCGCTCTCGCCCTCGCGGCGGTCATCGCGATGCTCGTGCCGTCGCGAGCCACCTCCATCAGCCTGCTCAGTTCCCGGACGGCCCCACCGTCCAGTTCCCTGGACAACCCGTCGAGAAGCGTCGCTATTTGGCACCAGCCCGCCTCCGCCGCCATGTTCGCGGCCATCGCGGCGTTCGCGCCGGCGTCAGTCTGGAGCTGCTGAAGCGTCCCTGCTCCGATCTCAGCCCCGTCCACGAAGCGGCTCCACGTCTCAGCCAGGTCAGCGGACGAGTCGCGACCCTCGAGAACGTCCCCGAGCGCGGCTGCCGCGGCGAGTCGCGAGTGCCTCTCCCTCTCGGCTTCGGCGCTCGGGCCGCCGCCGCCCCCTCGGATCACCCTCGCGGCGAACGCGGCATGGCATCCGAGAAGGCCACCGAGCTCGGCGAGAGTCCCGACTTTGTCCAGTGCGTCGTCGTACCATCGTCTCCAGTTCAGGCGTTCGAAAGGGTTGCGACCCCGGCCTCCCCCGGCTGCTCCGCCCCTCGGCGCGCATAGGAAAAGCAAGTGAATCCGGCCCCAGGACGTCTGGGAAGTCGGCGAGTGTAGCAGTAGACCCTCACTGACCACCCGCCGCAGGTCATCGTAGAGAGCCACGGCGTGTCGTAGAGGAAGCGCGCTGCGATGCGATGCACGCCCGGCGGGTGTCGGCGCCCACTCCACGCACCTCTCCCCGGACCCGCGGGTCACCCACACAGTCTCGACGTGCCCGAGCGCCGCGAGGTGAGCCAGGGCAGCCTTCAGTGCGGCGGTGAGTCTCGCGCGATCCGAGGGTACGCTCCACGCGAACGTGCTCATGAGGAGGCCGAACGCGTCCTTTTCGGACCTGAGAGTCCCCGCCGCGATGCACTGCAAAACGAGCCCCGCGACAGCCTGCGCGTCCATAGCAGTCACCTCGCCGGCGCCACCCCCGGGCGGTAGCAGTTGGCTTCGAAGCGGAGGCAGGCGAGACGCCACGGTCGCGAACGCGGCGTCGGCCTCCTTTTTACCCGTGTTGTCCACCCCATTGACCGACGCCGGGAGCACGAATGACTCCCCAACGTCCGACTGTCCCGCCCGTCCCGCCCGCCCCGCCATCTGTCGATACGTCGAGGCGGAGTGTCCGTGGTTACCACCCAGGATGACCACCCTGCGAGCCGGTAGGTTGACACCCGCCGCCAGTGTCGTCGTGCACGTCAGCGTGTGCACCGTCCCTCGCCTGAAAGCGTCCTCCACCAACCCCTTTTCCCTCGAGCTCAGATGCGCGTGGTGGAACGCGACCCCGGCGCGGGCGCACTCGACGAGATCCGTGTCCGGTCTACCCTCCCCTGCGACCACCAGCGAGCGCGCCAGTCCCTCCCGCGCAGCCGCCACCTGTCGCGACGGTGAGGGCACGGCTGTCTCGAACGCGCTCGCGAGCTGCAACGCCAGGGTCCTCGTCCTCTTCCGGCTAGGGCAGAAAATCAGGCACGAGTGACCGTCAACCGCGGTCTCCGCCGCGAGCGCCGCCGCTGTTTGGTCGGCGCCGGGCTTGATATCCGTCCCCCGCAGGAGATGAAAAGGAACCGGGTCTTTCCTCTTTTCGAAGCCGGGAGGTGCGCACTTCCCCGGTTCCTCGTTTTCCTTCCCGCCCGTCCGTTTCTGGTACACGTCGCCCCGGTGCGCGACAAACTCTTTCAGCTCGACGGGTCGGTAGTTGGTGATGAACAGACGCGCGTTCAGCCACCCCGCGAGCCGCTCCAGTGAATCGTGCGACACCGTGGCGCTCATCGCGACGATCTGTGGCCCGCCCCCCGACGCCCTGAAAGCCCCGTGGCGGTCGACGAACCTGAGCTTCGCCAGCGCCGACTCCAAAGTCGAACCCCGTCCCTCCTCGCCGACCATGTGCGTCTCGTCAACCACCACAGCGCACAGCTCGTCGAGCCTGCCCTCCTCCGCCAGCCGCGATATCGCCACGGAAGCCTTCTCGATGGTCGTCACCGCGACAATCTCGTTTCGACCCGGGCAACCGAGCGGTCGTGCGAGCGGCGCGCCCTCAGTCTCACCCGCAAACGCTCGAACCGGGACTGGCGACGCGTCACCGGGCCCGTCCCTCTGCGCCCGCTTCCTGTACATGGGCGCGAGCGTCTGTTCGAGGTCCCTCGCTTTCTCGTTGACGAGTGAGTGGAACGGGAGGATGAAAAGTGCCCGCCCCTGTCGCCCCCGTTGCCCCGCACGCATGAGCGCCTTGATGAGGAGCACCTCCGCGACTAGGCTTTTGCCGCCGGACGTGGGCGCGCAGTACACCAGGTTGGACCCGTCGGAGCCGCAGTCGATGGCGGCCCTCTGCCACGGGTACATCGCACCGGTCTTAACGCCGCGCTTCACTATCCTGTCCACAACCGCGGGAGGCAGGCCCAAGTCCGCCAGTCGCAACGACGCCGGTCGGTGACGCATCGCCAAATCTACCAAATCTGACGAGACGAGACCCGCGTCGTCGCGCTTGGAGGATGTTGAGGCGCCCGGGTGGTCGCCTCGGGACCTCGGGACGACGTTTAATGATCGGAGAGGACCGGTCGACGCCGCCGCACTCTCCTCAGAAACCCGGGCAGGCCTGTGGAGCGTCTCCACGCCAGGCGTGTTGAGGTGGCACATCAAGGGGGAGGAAGGGGGTGCCAACGCACAAGAAGGGAGGCCATGGTCGTGGAAGCGAGGCGCCGGCGGCGCGCACGATGGGCGAGCGAACTTATCGGTGCCACCCGGTCGATCGTACACACCTCCGACGCGGGCCGCCGACGCCATGGCGACCGCTCGGTGTGTCGCTGGCGAAGGCGCAGCTGATGAGGGCACAAATCAAAACTCGGACCGGCCGAACCGCGCTTGTCAGCCTGTGGCAAACAGTTAGGAATTACGCAGAGTTTCCCGCGCAGCCGACGAGGGTCGACCGCGGCCATGGCGGGGACTCCCGCACACGAGGAGGCGCTCCGGGCGTTCGTAACGTGAGTCAACACCGTCCGTTCCCCATCTCCGCGCCGGTGACCCGTCCCCTCGCGTCTCCGGCATCCCCGGCGCTCGGTTGCCCTATTTATCATAGCCAAACGAAGGCTTCGCTGACTAGCCCGCACGATCGTCGACTCCCTCCTCGCGCTGACCTCAACCCGCTCCCCACCGCAGGCTACCCGAGAGCGACAGGAAGGTGGATGGACTCGTCCGGGAAGCGATGGTACGAACCACTCGCCCGCTCACCTCGATCGGTGGCTCAATCGCATTCTTTTAACCGACGCACACTCGGTTCCGTCTCGCCCTCCTCCCGCCCTCTCGCCCGCCCGCACGCGCTGACCTTCCCCATTGTCCACAAACCCACGTCCAACCACCACAGGTCGAGATCGCACGGACGGGATGCGTGAGGTACGCGTGGGAGGTGACGAAACCGGCGATGGTGGCGCTGATGCGAACGTCCATGAAGGAGTTTGCCCGCGTGGCGCAGATATCGGGCGCCAAGGTGGACGTCGGGCCGCCGCGGGCGGAGACGGCGTCGGCGCTGGAGTCCGTGGATAGACTCGCGGACGACCTGGACTCGTTCCCGGCGCCGCCGTTCACGTCGCAGAGACTGTGCGAGCTGCTGCTGTCGCCGCGCGAGTACTACAAGAAAATAGAAAAGCTGGTGCACGCGGTGGAGAAACTGATGAATGTGACGGGCACGGTTGTGGCCTCGAACGCGCCACCCGACGAGACCGACGAGACGGAGCTCAACCCGGCGCGGGTGAGGCACGAGAAGGATCCGGTCAACGTGGAGCAGACGGCGTTTGTGTCGTCGCTGATGGGAGCTCCAGTGGCGGCGGCGGCGGGCCCGGGGCTGACTGGGGACCCACACGCATCGGCGAACGGCGCGGGGCTGCGCGCTGAGACGGCACAAATGGCCGGCGGGCACGCGGGTACGGCGGGACCGACGGAGATGAACGGGCACGGTGCCGTCGACATGGAGCGCGCGGCTGGTGAGAAGAGGAAGGCGGCCGGGGAGCCGGGCGATGACGACGGCCCGCTGGACGACAGGCGCGCGGCGGGACCCGCGGTGGACCCGAGCGGTACTCCGTCGATGTCAGCAGTCGAGTCGTGAGCGTAGGAGACGATCGTCGTAATAAGATACCGTGCCGCTCTCGTCGTCGCCGCGACACCGGGGTTTTTGGCAATAATGCCAAAACATTCAGTTTTGTCTGGCGACACGTTTTTCCAGAGTTGAACACCCCGCCCCCCAGAAAACGCGGCGAAGTTCCCCTGCCCCGGGGTGCCACTCCGCGGTGCATCCCGTCCACGCGCGCGAGCCATGGCGACTCCCGTCAACTATCAGGCCATCAACGATGCCGAGAGCGGCGCGAACCCGCCCGTGCCGTGGGCCGACGGCACCCTGGACTGCTTCTCAGATTGCGAGGTGTGCCTGTGGGGCTGCTTCCCGTGCGGTTGCTATCAGTCCCTGTTCGCTTGGAACGCCAGGGACGCGGGGACGGAGGATTTCCACCCCGCGTTGTTCAGGGTGCTCGGGCTGACCATCGTGGTGCCCAACCTGTTGGGTTTCGCGGCTTCCGCCGCACCTTCCTTGGCTCCCGCGGTCCAGCCTCTTTCCACCGCGAACCAGCTCTTATTCGCGTGGTACGGAATGACGCACAGGCAGAAGATGAGACGGCGGCACAACATCAAGGGCACCGACAGCGGTCTGTGCAATTGCTTCGCGTGC
>JGI20151J14362_10001428_pt1 | contig 17283 bp, 4 predicted proteins | sample COG_01_FD_14362 | JGI IMG/M metagenome (IMG submission 14362)
AATTTCACCGCCAACCACGTCCCCAATCGCCCCGCGCCGACGATTAAAATCGAAACACCACTTTTACCACCACTACCAGTATCACCACCTCTCACAGGTGGTGTTTCCATCGTCGAGGCGGCTTTAGAGGAGAAGCACACCGGGCAGAATCCAAACATAATTATATGTCTCTCACGTCTTGCAGAGAGTTTTCTCCCCAGAGACCGACGAGAGAGAAAAAGAAAGAAAATTCACCTACTTTTTTCAAACCCTAAATATAAAAAGTCTCTCTCTCTCCGGATAAAAAAACTCGAACGAAAGAACTCGTCGAGTGTAATATCTTTCGTCACTGTTATTGTTACTAATGTCCTCGTTCTTTTACGCGGTCGTCCCCGAGGAGATTCAGGAGCGGCGAGATTTATGCGCGTTGATTCGCCTGTGTGGAGAAGGTGGTGGTGATGAAGCGTTGGATGATGCGTCAAATTCGTCGGAAAAGATGATTTCCTCTTTGCTCGAGAAGAAACCGTCGTTGGTTTCGGTGGAGATGCACGGCGTGACGCCGTTACTCGCCGCAACTTCGGCGAATAATTTAAAACTGATCGATGTTTTGTGTCAATTTGCCGAACATCACGGCGAAGGTGGCGAAGGTTTCGTGGAGTACGAATCCATCGCGAACGACCAGACGGCACTGATCGCTGCGAGCGCGATGGGGTACGAAAAAGCGGTGAAAAAATTGTGCGAAGAATACAAAGCGGACGCGAATAGAATCACGAAAATCGGAGGGAGAACGGCGATGATGGCAGCGTGCGAAAACGATAAACCAGAGATTGTGGTTTTATTGAAGGAGAAGTTCGGGGCGGATGTGAATTTGGAGGTGCGGAAGAGTTCGCGCGTTCGAGACGACGACGACGACGAAGAAGAAGAAGAAGAACTTTTTTACTCGAACGCGACGTTACACGCGTGCGCGAATAACTCCGTGGCATCTATACACGCTTTGCATCATTGCGGTGCCAATTTGGATTTTGAAAACGAGAAAGAGCTGTTTCCTATTTTAGTAGCCAGTCAAAGCGGAGCGACGGAAGCGGTAGAGGCGTTGGTCGCGCTCGGCGCGGATGCCAACGCGTGGGGGATGACGACGGGCGTGTCGCCGCTATTGGTTGCGGTTATGGCGAAAGATGAAAAGACGGCGAAAGTTTTAGTCGAACAAGGAAAGGTGGATGTGAACGTGTGCGGTCCGTTAGGACGGACCATCTTTTGCGAATCCGCCGCGCGAGGCGACGTGGACGCGATGAAGTTATGTAGAAAACTCGGAGGACGATTGACGTTGGAAACGCACACCGGGAGGACGCCGTTACACGACGCTGCGGTTTTTAACAACGCAGAAGCATGCGCGTGGTTGTGCGAACGCGGTGCGAGAGTAGATAGGGAAAACGCGCTCGGCGAAACGGCCATGTCCGAAGCGGCGTTGCACGGCGCCGCAGACGCCATGCGGTTTTTGAAAGCCAAAGGCGGGTCGGTAGATTTTGAAACGAGCACGGGCGTGATGCCGATTTTAAACGCGAGTTTGAGCGAGCACACGACGAAGGCGTTGAAGTTCTTAGTCACGGAGTTGAAAGCAGATCCGAAGAAACGCAACAGATTTGGTGAAAGTTGTTTGACGGTCTGTTCGAGAGAAAACAACGTGAAGGGAATTAAAGCGTGCGTGGAAGTTTTCGATATGAACGTAAACGACGATAACGAAGGCACGGGCGAGTTACCGTTAGTTTCTGCAGCGAGAGGAGGTGCAATCGACGCCGTTTGGAAGTTGTGCGAGTTAGGTGCCGACGTGAATAAAATTGCCAAGAAAACAAATGATTTCGCGCTCGGCGTGGCGGCGAAAAACGCGTTTTGGCGCGTTTGCGCCGAGTTGTATAAGAAAGGCGCGGATGTGTTTTTAGAAAACGCTATTCACGAAACACCGTTACACTGCGCGGCACTGAGCGACGACGAAGATACGATTGCGTGTTTGCTCGGCCAGTGCGGTGCTGTGGTTGATCATCAAAACGAACTCGGAGAAACGGCGTTATATTTTGCCGCTCGAGGGAATAAAGTAAACGCTACGCTGGCATTGTTGTCGCACGGCGCTGCGGATGGCTTGACAACACATGAGTCTGCTTACACGCCTTTGATGATTGCTATTGAAAACAAAAATATCGAATGCGTGGAGGTTTTGCTAGAAGCTGGAGCGAGCGCTCTACAAGTAGACGCGACGAACGAAACGGCTGCGATGAAAGCCGCGAGAGCGCAGAATTGCGACGCGTTGCGAAGGATCATCGAAATTGTAGACACCGAATCCGATTTGCACAAGTATTTATCCATTGAATCTACGACTGGTGAAACAGCGTTAACTATAGCGGCCAAATTGAATTACGTGGATGTTGTAGAAGTTTTACTCGACGTCGATGCGACTTTGTTGACACAAGAAACGACCGCGACTTCGCAAACGGCGTTAGTAGCCGCCGTGGACGGAGACGCAGTTACGACGTTGGAGTTTTTCTTCTCTCGTCTGCTCACTGCGGGTGACGAGGGCGACGCCACGTTGAAGAAAATTGCAAAAGATATCGTCGACTACGAAAATAAAGTTGGACATACGGCGTTAATTAAAGCGTGTTTGCTCGGCCACCAGGATTGTGCGCGAGTTCTACTCGACGCAAACTTGTGCGATGTGAACCGAGAATCTCGAGTACCAGCTGGCGAGGCGAGCATCACGTTGACGCCACTTCTTGCCGCAATTGAAGGTAAAAACGCGCGTCCGATTGTATCCGGTTTGTTCGAGAAAGGATGCGATATCAATTATACGAACCGAGATGGGGTTACCGCTGTCATGCACGCAGCGAGTTTAGGCCGGACGCAAATCATCGTTTCCCTCGCCGGCTACGGCGGCGATGTGAATCAAGCGACGCTAAAGTCGATGAGCGAAGAAACTCGATCATCGAGTGTAGAAGAAGTAAAAGCGATCAAAATAGAAGAACCATCGACGAGTGAGCAGCGCTCAGTTTTGCCAAATGTTTCACGAAACTCAGCTTTAATCGCTGCTGTTTTGAGCAAAAGTTACGATATCGTTGAATCTCTGAACCGTTCGGTCGCCGAGCGCGACGTTGAAGTAAACAGCACAACTGCGCTCATTACCGCCGTTGAAAACGCAGTAGATGAAAAGATGGTCAAGTTACTCGTAACACTCGGTGAAGACCCGGCGTTTGAAACCAGCGATGGTCGCACGCCGTTATCCGTGGCTTTTATGAGTGGAAAGTATGACATTGCAAAGTTTTTGTTGAAGCAACAATCGAAAACGCGAGGAAAATTGAACATCGACTCGCAAAATCGTGACGGCTTGACAGTTCTGTCCATTCTCACTTTAGCTGGGAAGAACGATAGTATCAGAGCGATATGCGCGATGCCTTTCAGTGCTAATCCGAATCTTGTAGATAGAAATGGTCGAACGGCTTTGACCTTAGCGGCTCGATATGCGAACGAGGCTAGAGCTGGACCGTTTCCGTGCGTCTGGCGCAACGGCGATAAAACCCTTCGAGTTGACCCGAAAACGACGTTTGAAGCTCTCCTTTCAGCAGGCGCTAAGCTTGATCAAGAAACACCGTTACCGCACGCGTATAGCGTGATTCATGAAGCGGCAAAGTATTGCAAAGACAAAAATACGATTAGTATTCTGATCGAATTAGGCGCCGATCCGAACGCGATCGATAGCCTCGGGTTCACGCCGCTCATGAGGGCGGTAGAATTCGGGAATCTCGCCGCGTGTGAGGGGTTGTGCGAACATCCGAAGACGGAGAAAGATAAAGTTTTACCTAGAAAAGATGCGAGAAGAACGTCACAAGGAATGGAGTGCGCCGCATCGCACTCCGCTTTAACTTTAGCGGCTACGGTGGACGATCCGAACAACGTCGTCAAGAAATTGCTCGATCTCGGGTGCGATTACGAACGCGAAACACTCGATGGTGATATCGCCATTTACTTTGCCGCGAATGGTGGGAATTTAAGTGCCATTTGTGCGCTACTCGCCACTCAAACCATGGCCAAGAAAAGCTTACACGCTACGATTCTTTGTCGAATCGCGTCTGGAGATGCATCGGCGGCGGAGCCGTGTCGTACAATGCTCTCGTTCCCTAACACCGTCGATAGTGAAGTTGAGTGCCCAATTCAAAAGCAAACTGCGATTGTTTCTGCGTGTTTTAACGGTCACGAAGAGATCGTGCAGGCTTTAGTAGAATCTGGAGCGAGATTAGATAGTTTTGGGTCGAACGGCATTGTGCCAATCGTCGCGGCTATTCGCCGAAAGCGACATTCGCTCGTGAACTATCTCATTTCGAAAAAATGCGAGATTAACATGATACCTACTGCGTTTGAATCGCCTTTGAGAGCTGCCGTAAAAGGGGACGATAGCGTGTCTATAAACGCTTGTTTAAACGCAGGTGCAGATATTGAAGAGATTGATGCGGCTGGTTTATCGTTGCTTCAAGAGGCGGGTCGATTAGGTAATATTTTTGCGCTAAAAACGCTCATCGCTCGCGGCGCGGCGGTGAATAAGGAAACGCCTCTTGGCTCGGCGCTCATCGTCGCCTCGCTTGCAAAACAAATTGAATCTATCGAAGTGCTGAAATCTTTTGGAGCAAGATTAGACGCGGAGACGTCTAACGATGATGTAGTCCAAATAGTCGCGGCGACGGTGAACGATTCTGAACTTCTGCGGAAGCTGAATCAGCTCGGTGCGACGATGAACTTTGAAACCAGAGATGGGCGAACGCCCTTGAACGTCGCTTCGCGAGAAGGAAACGTCGATGCCATCACAACTGCTTTAGATTCCGGAGCGACCTTAGATTATGAAAATAGATTTGGTGAAACCGCTTTAGTGCTCGGTATTCACGCTGAGCGCGAGGAAACGTGCAAAATTTTGCTCGAGCGAGGAGCCAACATCAATTTTGAGAACACAAAAGGCGAGACCTTTTTAATGATGGCGGCTAAGGAGAACGACGTGAAAAAATGCGAACGATTGGTCAGCAAGGGCGCATGGATTGATAAAGTGTCTAATAAGCACGGATTCACCGCGCTCATGCGCGCAGCTGAATTTGGATCGGTCGATGCCGCAAGATTTTTAATCGACAAAGGGGCGAAGCTCTACGCCGAAGCGACGAAAGGGAGAAACGCGCTTTCTGTGGCGCTGGAAAAGGGCGAAGTTGAAATTTTAAAACTTCTCGCGCGCGCTGGCCACGAAATCGAAGCGGAAAACTCGCAGAGACTCACGCCGCTCTGCGTGGCATCTGCCATGGGTGATTTACGCGCAATGGCGTGTCTGTTAGACCTTGGCGCAATCGTCAATAAGGAATCTTCAGCCGGCGTGACACCGCTATGCGCCGCGAGTGAAAAGGGGCGTGTGGATGCTATTCACTTACTTTGCGATCGTGGTGCTGCTCTTGACTACGAATGTGAAGTGTCGGGCGTGACTGCGCTCATCGTGGCTGCGAAGAACGGTCGTCCGGCAGCTATTAGGACACTCGTCGAGCGCGGCGCGAGTGTCGACTTGGAATCGTTCAAATTAGGAATGACTGCGCTCGGCGCAGCCGCTATATCTGGCGCATTTTCTTCCGTACACGCTTTGAACCAAGTTAACGTGAGCGTGAACTATGTCGGAGAATCGAACGGGAAAACTGCGCTCATACACGCAGCGGAATATGACGACCCGGAAGCCATCTCCGTGTTATTAGAAGTGAACTGCGCGATTGATTTTGTCTCTGGATTTGGTGCCAGTAACCGTCACTGCGCGCTGACTGCTGCGGCAAAAGTTGGCGCCTTGAAATCGCTTCAATTCCTTCTCAACAACAGTGCGAATTCATCCGTGGAACCAACGATTGGTCGAACTGCGCTCATTGAGGCTGTCGACAATAATCAACTAGAAGCGGTTGCGTTCTTGGCGACAGCTCTGAAAGAGAAAGATTACGAAACCTCCGCGCGATACACCGCTTTAGTTAAAGCCGCAATGAATGAAAATATAGAGGCAATCAAAGTGTTGAGAAAGTGTGGTGAAGACATGAACTATGAAACCTCCACTGGAGATACAGCTTTGATCGTTGCCTCTCGACTTGGGAACGTGGCGATGGTTGAAGAGCTTCTGGTACCTTCTGATGACGAAAGTTTATCTAACGAGGCCACTAAAACGGACGTCTGTCGAAGAGTGAGTGCCGTCGATTACGAGTCTGTTAGGAACGGCGAGACTGCGTTGATTGCGGCTACTTTGAATAATCACATAGATTGTATCAAATTTCTTCGTCGCGAAGGTGCCGTTTTCGACCGCTTCAACCACCGCGGATGCACCGCGCTTTTCACTTGCTGCGAATCGCAAGATACCACAGTCGAGGTTCTTGAGTCTCTCTTATCGAACGGTTGCAGTGCTGACGTTCGACGCAACGGTACTGAAGCGTCGCCTTTGTTCAGCGCCGCGGAAAGTGGGAGAAATGATTTTGTTTCCTTATTGATTCAACGAGGGGCGGATATCGAGCACGTCGACTCAAAGACTGGTTTGAATGCGCTCGCTGTTGCGATTCAAAACGACCGCATTTCCGTAGTCCAAACTTTAGTAGATGCAAACGTGAACGTAGGTTTTGAGTTACGCTCAGGGGAAACTGCTTTGACACTAGCCGTTCGTTTTGGACGCGCGACCATTTTAGAAATCTTAGTAAGCGCAAAGAGAAAGTGCGACGTGAACAAAAAAACGTCCACCGGCATAGTGCCCTTGCATTTAGCCGCATCGACGGGAAGATTCGAATGCGTAGACGTTCTCGCCAAAGCATACGAAGCTGATGTAAACTTTGAGTCGAAGATCTTCAAAGAAACGGCGTTGATTTGTGCCACCAAAAGCGGCAACTCGGAGATGTGTAGGCGACTCGTCGAATCTGCAGGCGCGGAAGTAGATTTTGTGACTAAATCAGACGGTCTTTCCGCACTCATGGTAGCCTGCTCCATCAACGAACCTGATGTTATTAGAACCTTAATTGATCTCGGGGCGGATCCAGAACTTGAAGATGAGATAGTTTCGAAGCAAACGGCGCTTCAAGCTTGCGTGAAAGCGAGTGCGATTGATAGCATTGTCGCCTTGATTGAGTGTGGCGCTGATCCAAACTTCGAAGCGTCTTCAACTGGATTCACGGCACTTCTCACTGCCGCGGAGTTGAACTTGCCGCGGTGCTGTAAAACACTCGTCGCACTCGGCGCCGATCCGAACTACGAGACGAAGGCTCGTGGTTTCACTGCGCTTACGATTGCGGCAGCCTCCGCTTCGCATGACGCCATTAAACGTTTGATTGCCTTGGGTGCATCGGTAAATAACGAAGACGCTAAGTACGGGCGCACGGCATTGATTTCTGCCGCTATTGGCATCGAAGACGATGAGTTATGTGCTGCGACGTGCGAGTTGCTTGTCCAAGAAAATGCACAAATCGATCTTGAGGCGAACTTCGCGATGTCGCCGGAGATGTCCAAAAGACCGCAAACTGCGCTCATGAGCGCAGCTGGAAGCGCAAAGTACAGAACGAGGGAATTAACTATGCGTAGACTCGTATTTCTTGGCGCAAAGCTCAACTTTGAAACCGTGGAAGGCGGCACTGCCGTACTCTTTGCTAGCCTCGAGAAGAATTTCGAAAACCTAGACATACTCGTCAAGGCTTTGGGTGCCGACGTCGACCTTGAGAACAAGTTCACGTTGACTCCGTTAATGTCGTGCTTAGAATACGATTTATACGAATCATGCGCGAAACTGTTAAAGCTTGGCGCAGATCCATTGAAGGAAAACCGCCTCGGACATCACGCCATGTCTGTCGCGGCGAAATGCGACTCGAGATCGTCAATCTTGTGCTTACAAAAGGATTTCAAGCTTGACGTAGATGTGCCGTCAAAGATGACAGGCGATCGACCGTTGGACGTGGCCGTGAACTTTGGCGCGAGAGATGCGACGAAGTTGTTACTTTCCTTGGGCGCCGACGTGAACGCGATAAATCCGATCACGCACGAGACGGCTTTGATGCACGCGGCAAAATCTGGTCAGCTCGGATGTTTAGGGCTCTTATTGCGTCAGCCACATTCTGCAAAAACTAAGCTCGTGAACGTAAACGGTGATACTGCGTTGACACTCGCTGCTACTCATGGTCGTTTAGATTGCGTGAACGCTCTGATTGAGAAGCTCGAAGAGGCCAACGAGGTCTTGCACGAAACGAAGAATGGGGACACGGCGTTGACGCTTGCAATTGAAAATGGTAACGAGAAGGTCGTTTCGAGTTTGTGCTTGGATGGCAAGGCGCGAATCGAGTACGAATCGAATTCGGGGAAGACTGCGTTGATCGCGGCGGTGTCTGCGGATCGCCCCGAAATGATTCGATTACTCGCATCACTTTCCTCGAAGCAAAAGAAACAAGGCAGTGCGAATGAAGCTTCTCTCGATTGCGTAGATTACGAAACGACGCGAAACGCACCGGAATTCGTCAAAGCATTGCATTATGCCTCTTTGATGCATCGTCGTAACGCGTGCATTGAAGCGCTCGTAGCTGTTGGTGCCAACGTGGACGGTGAACTATCGAGCGACTTCTCTGCTAAATATGGCAACTACACGCCGTTGATGTGCGCTGTGTTAACAGACAATGTCTTGGCAATATATCAGCTCACCAAACTGGGCGCCAGCATCAATCACGAAAATGCCGCGGGTTTATCGCCGTTGATGTTAGCGTGTGAAAATCGTAATGAAGGCGTATACTTTGCTTTGCTAAAAAAAGGAGCGAATCCTCGTTTTGAGACCCGCTTAGGTAAAAACGCACTCGTGGCGTCATTCGCGCCCGACAACAGCGAAATGTTAGAACTCATTTACCACTCGCTCGGTTCCGTGCGAGATGAAGAGTCCATCATTACCGGTGCTACACCTTTGATTCACGCGTTGAATTCTCCGTACTGCATGGAAGCGGTTCCGACACTCTTACGTCTCGGCGAAAACATTGAGCACGAGACACGAGACAGCCGCACGGCTCTCATCGCTGCTGCCTTATCCGGTGTCACTGATCGCGTCGCTTTATGCTTACGAAACGGTGCAAAAGCGAATCAAGAAACGCGTACAGGCGCAACTGCTATGTCTGCGGTGATTAAAAAGCTTGGTATGCCTATTCAAATGGCTACAGAGGAGTCCTACCAAGACGATATCAACGGCGAGAATGTCTTGAAATTTCTACTTACCAACGCCATCGATAAAGCGAACGTGAATCACGAGAACAAGAACGGTGTAACTCTGTCTATGTTTGCCGCGCGCGCATTTTCGAATAATCCTCGAGTTCTCGCGTTACTCCTCGATCACGGAGCGGACAAAAACGTCGAAAGTTCGAAAGGGTCGACGCTTTTGCTGGATGCGCTTCAGTTTGGCTGCGACGATGCGGTGGATTTGTTGATTGTCGAAGGTGTTGATGTAAATTACGAAACTCGCAAAAATACCGCGGAAGTGTTGACGCCATTAATTTTAGCAGCCAAGCGTGGTTCCGTGTTTCAAATCGAGCAACTCTTAGCGGCTGGAGCTGACATTAATTACGAGACAAAGGCTGGAGAAACTGCGCTCATGGCGGCGGTTTCAGCATCACGAGCCGACCACGTGTCCGCGTTGATGTCCATCGGTAATGCAGATGCGAATTACGAAGTTAAACACGGAAAGACGAAAGGTGATACCGCTATTGTTCTAGCTGGTCGTTTAGGTCACAAGGATGTCATTCAGCGTTTGATTTCTTCTCACAACGTCGATCCGTCGCGAGGCTTGAGCGATAAGACGACGCCGCTTATCCGCGCGGTGGTTGATGAGGATGCCGACGCGGTGAAGCACATGCTTCTTGCCGGTGTCCCTATCAACGTCGAAAGCGCCGAAGGTTACACACCTCTCGTTGAAGCTGCGAAGAAGCCGTCTCGGATGCGCTGCTTGGAGGCTTTGTGTGACTTCGACGCGTCCATCGTCGATTTTGAAACGAGTCGAGGCTTTTCAGCTCTACACGAGGCGTGTAAAGTCGGTAACGAAGAAGCTGTACTCGCCATGTGCTTGAAATACGGTGCCAATTCGAACAGAGAGAGTGCTCGAGACGCGACAACACCGTTGATGACGGCTGCAGAATACGGCCAAGTTACCGTTGTGGAAACGTTAATCAAGAAGTGCTCTGCAGATGTCAATCGAGAAACAGTCGCATCGAAACACACGGTATTTACGCATTGCGCCTTCAGAGGTAAAACATCTGCATTTTCTGCGTTGGTTTCCAACGGTGCGCTCGTCGACAGAGAAACACAAGATGGACGCACTGCTATTTTGTACGCCATAGCGAGAGATGACGCGAAGACGGTCGAAGCGCTTGTGAAAGTTGCCGGCGCAGACGTCGAGTTTGATTCCTCCTTGGGCGTTACGCCACTCGCCGGCGCGGCGACGGCGAATAAACCGAAATGCGTCGAAATGTTGTTGAGTCTTGGCGCTAAGCCGTTGAAATCGTCCAGGTCGAACAAGGTTCCCGTTTTACAAGCCTGTTTGATGGGTTCGATTGAAGCTATGAAAGCTTTACCGTCCGGCGCGGGGTTTTGGGACTCAGATCCTCTCGGTAACGGCGAGACGCCGTTATTCTGTGCCGCGCAAAAAGGAAAAGATGTCGCAAAAGTTGCCATCGCGTGTGGAGCGACCATTTCGTACGAGCCAAAGAGTACGAAACGGACGGCACTCGCTATGGCTGGGACTATTACGAAACGATCGCGAGCTTTTGACGCCTTAGTCGCTTTGGGTGGCGTCGCGACGAGCGTTTGCGGAAGTGGCGAAACGGCTTTGGATGTTGCGTTTGCGAACAACTGCGATTGGTGCGCGCCAAATATTCTAGTCTACACGGCGAGTGCAAGCGACCCGAGCGGTGACGTCAATTACGTTTCAACGATGTCAAATGAGACGGGGTTGATGTACTGCTGCCGTCGCGGCCTAGTAGATGGTGCGAAAGCTTTAATCAAACTTCCCGGTATTGATGTGGACTACTCCGCGGCGAAAACTTCACACAGAACGGCGTTAATAGCGGCGTGCGATAGAGTTGAGAAGTCGTCTCTCGCGAACGTCGTCGGTGGTGACATCGAAAATGCCTTGCAAATAATCGATGTTCTCGTCAACGACGCGCGAGCGGACGTCGACTTTGAAACCGAAACCGGTAAAACAGCGCTCATCGTTGCCGCGATGAATAACAACGACAACATCATCCGCAAACTCGTCGACGTTGGCGCAAACGTGAATCGAGAAAACAAGTTTGGTATTTCTGCGTTTTCGGCGTCAATTGAAGCTTCTGCAGATGCCGCCGGCGCTTTACTCGTTGAACTCGGCGCCGACGCGCATGCCGGTGATAAGATCAGTCACGATACGCCGTTAATACGAGCCGTTCGTATTGGCGACGTCGACGCGGCGAACTACATCTTGGTGAAAACCAAGGCTGATCCGAACGTAGAAACGGAAGTCAGCGGCGAAATCGCATTACTCGTTGCGTGTAGAAATGTCGACGTATCCATGGTGGAACTGTTACTCAACTCAGGTGCCGATGCGAGCCAAAAAAGCTCCGTGACTCGTCTTTCACCTCTGGAAGCGCTGTGCACTTCGAGCTCTTCGACGGAGAAAGCTGACGACATGAAGAATATCGTAAACATGCTTCTCGCGACTGAAATTGTTGATCCAAGTGCCATCGATAAAGTGACGCTCGAAACACCGTTGATGGTTGCGGCCAAACATGGCGACGCACTTGGCGTCGAATGTCTCATCAAACACGCGAAAGTCGACGTGAACGACGAGCGCACCGGTCGCACGGCATTGATCAGAGCGTGCGGGTGTGGTGACGTCGCCGCGCCGGCTGTTGAAAAGCTTTTACAGTTGGGCGCGGACGCGACATTAGACGTGACGCTCGAAGAAGGGAAGACTACTCAAGTCGAGAAAATCGGTGACACCGCGGTGCACTCCGCGGTTCGATCGAAATCTAACGCGAAGATTTTCATCGCGCTCGCTTCTCTCGGCCAAAACGTCCTCAACGTTGAATCTTCCGATCAAGACGGCTTGACGCCTTTACAACTCGCCGCGTCTTTGAATAGAAACGATGCCATGTCGCATCTCATCGCGGCCCATACAAAAGTCGACGCCGAATCTCGAATCAACGAGCACACGGCGCTGACGTATTGCGCGGACACGGACAACGCGACTGCCATGATACATTTGGTTAAAAAATGCGGCGCCTCGGTCGATAACGAAACTTCCGCGCACGAGACGGCGTTGACGGTTGCGTTGAAATCTGAAAAATGGCGAAAAGTAACGGACGCGTTGATGAATAACCTCAACGCGAGCGCGACTTTGGAAACATCCGTTGGGGATTCCGCGGTTTCCGTCGCGTTCGACTCCGACGACGAAGATAAAATTTTAAAAGTCCTGCGCGACGGGAAAGTTGACGTGAACAAGTATCCGTTCACGACTGCGGGAGAGACCATGTTCGGCATGTGCGCCAGACGAAACTGCGCTCAAGCCATCTCGACGATTTCTAAATTCAAAGACACAGAATTTACGAACATTGACCTAAACGTAACTGATGCTACGTCTGGGAACACGGCGCTTTGCCTCGCCGCGGCTTTAGGCCACAGCGAGGTTGCGCGAGCCTTGATTCTCGACGCAGGCGCGGACGCTTCGTACGCTCCGAGTGAAAACGGCAAAGTCGATCCACTTTGCGACGCGTGCGCGGCGTGCCCAATTGACAAGTTACTCGCGACGATTAAAGTTTTGATTGAGATTGGTAAAGTAAACGGATCGTTGTCCAAAACTGAAGCCGGATGGACTCCGTTGATGCTCTTGGCGGATCGTCCAAACGATTTTGAAGGCGTGGACGAGAACGTCGCGAGCGCCATCATTGATTACTTGGTTGACCAAGGCCAGTGCGATCCGACGAAAGTGTTTGACGATAATGGCGCACCCAGCGGGTACCACGCGTTTTCTTGGAGTCAACTTCGAAAGAATCTCGTCGTTAGAGATGCGTTATCCAAATACTATCGCGAAGGCGGCGGTACCGAAAGGAAAGAGAAGACCTCCGTCGGGGCGAAAAATAACGTCTCGGATATCACCGCTTTGCGTAATTTTTTCAACGCCATCGCGAAGGACGATTCCGAAACCGTCGATGGTTTATTGGCGGTAGGGACCGTTCGCGACGCGAGCGTTTCTTTAGTTCTCGACGACGACGACGGATCGAGTGAACGAGTGAAGGCTATTTTACACGCCGTTCGATCTGGAGCGAATAAGTCCATCAAAGTTTTGGCCAAGCACAAGTGCAATCTCGACGGAGACGGCGCGACGATTCCGATCGTCGAAGCGACGTTTCTAGGTAAACTCGACGTCGTCAAAACGTTGGCATCAGTTGGTGCGAACGTGGATTTGTGCTCAAAAACGCACGAAGGCGCGAACGCGTGCTCCATGGCTGCCTTAATCGATCGAGACGACATTTTGCGTCTCTTGTGCCAAGACTTCAAAGCAACTTTGAACGCTGCGAACTGCGAGAGTAGTTTCGACACGCGCACGTTTCAAACTTCTGCAGACCGATTACAATTATCACCGTTGATGTATGTCGCCACGCGCGATAAAGGTGCGGCCAGTCGTAGACACGCGTTGGAATGTCTCGTGAACAGAGGCGCCGCTGCCGATTTTGAAGCGCCGGAATCCGGCGAAACCGCGTGCACGCTCTTGGCGAGATTGAACAGACCGGAGGTCATATGCGAACTCGCCGTGGTTTCTAAAATCAACGCCAACCGTGAATCGACGTTGTTAGCCTTTACCCCGTTGATTGCAGCGGCGGAAAACAACTGCGAAGACGCCGTACGAATTATTTTGGAACACTTGAACGCGTCTCTCCATCTCGAAAACTCGCGAGGCGACACGGCGATTCTCGCCGCCTGCCGAAACGGATCCGTCGGAGCATTGAAAGTGTTGTTGGAACATGCCGCGCAAAAGTCAAGCGACGATATCTTTTCCGTCGACGATCGAGGCAAAATCTTACTCAACAACTCCTACGGCGTGCACCCGATCATCGCCGCCTCTATGGGCGCGAGCAAAACTTCCAAAAACGCCTTTGAAGGCGTCTTGGACGTCTTGAAACGTAACGAGAAAATATTCGCGTTCGACCCAAACTGCGAAGCGTTCAACGGGCAAACCGCGTTGACCACTCTATTCGTGGACAACCAACCTCAACCAGGCGACGATCACGCAATCAACGAACTGCGAAAGAAAGCTAAAGTGCTTCTCCGCTTCTCGGCCGACGCGTCTCACGAAAACGCATTCGGTAAAACCTCCCTCGACGTCGTCGTCGAAAACGACGACTTTGTCGGTGCCGACATCCTTCTCACCGACTTGCACGTGCAACCGAATCGAGAGAGCACGAAAACTGGATACACCGCCTTGATGCTCTGTTCAGAGTTTGCTTCTTTAAAATGTTGCGAAACGTTGTGCCGAAAAGGCGCAGACGTCGCCCAACTTTCCGTCATGCTCGAATGCGACGCCATGGATATCGCGCACCACAGAAAACACGCGGAGGTTAAGCAGTGTTTACTCGGATTTGGCGCCGTTCCAATCGCAGATGATGATTAATAGTGCAATACTACTACTACTACTACACTACTCTCTTTTGAACGCGCAAAGCCGCTCGAGAACACACGACATCAAAAAACAAACAACTTTCGCGAAAAAGAAAAGAGAGAAACATTCTTCCCACGAAAGAAAACACCAACTAACAAAATCAACAAAATCTCTCTCTCTCTCTCTCTCTCCATTTCGTTGGTCTCCTTCTCTCTTTCTGTGTCAAAAGCTTTTTTTTATCCAAAAATTTCGGCGAGAATGTGTTGAAACGTGGCAGCCAAAAAACAAAAAATTTCGCTCCTTTCCTCACATTCGTGCTTTCTCGTCTTGTGCGAGCCCCGAGACAGACGAGAGAACTCCTGCCTGCGCTTACTCTCGCGAGAAAGAACACTACCACAAAAAGCATATCAGTATCATCGTTAAAATCATGTTTGCCATGCGAATGATGCGCTCGAATGCTGCTCCGACGACGACGACGCACAACCAGAACAAGACACACAATTTTCACCCGAAAAGGCTTACTGCGTTTAAGGGGATCCGGAGGCAACGCCGATGTCGTGTGCCTCTCGTTGCGATGTCCATCCCGCAGCAAGGAGGAAACGCGCAACCACGTGAGTCTTATATATTGTTTTCTCTCTTTCTCTCTTTCTCGTTTATTAGAGTATTCTTAGTGTTCGCGCGATAGTATCGAGACGTTTTCTCGACGCCGCCGTGAGTACATTCTCTCTCTCATCTCTATCCACTTCTGGTGGGAGGTTTGGATAAAACTGACACACAAACTCTCACACAAAAATTTTTACGACGCGACGACGTCGCAGTGAAAAGACAACCGATCGAAGCGCGCGAGGCGATCCGCATGGGCATTCCATCCAAAGGCCGCATGGCGGAAGACACGCAAGGGTTATTGAAATCGTGTCAACTTTCCGTGCGGAAACTAAACCCGAGGCAATACGCGGCGGAGATTCCAAACGTCCCCGGCATGGAGGTGTGGTTCCAAAGAGCGACGGACGTCGTGAGAAAGTTGTTGACTGGAGACGTGGATATTGGGATTGTTGGGTACGACATGTTGAGGGAAATTGGTAACGAGGACGAGGATTTGGTGATTGTGCACGACGCGCTCGGGTTTGGCGGGTGTCATTTAGCCGTGGCGGTGCCGCAGGCGTGGGAGAACGTGAACTCGTTGAGCCAATTGAAATCAGACCCGAGATTTTCCAAGGAGAGACCGTTGCGAGTGGTCACGGCGTACGTGAACGTCGCGACGCAGTTTTTTAAGGATCAAGGCATGGAGAACGTGGTTATTTCCACCGCGGATGGGGCGTTGGAAGCTGCACCGGCGATGGGTGCGGCGGATTGCATCTTAGATTTGGTCTCGAGCGGGACCACGTTGAGAGAAAATAACTTGAAAGAAATTGAAGGCGGGAGAGTGTTGGATTCGCAAGGGTGCTTAGTAGCCTCGAGAGAGGCGTTGTTGAAACGACCGGGAGTGTTAGAGATTGTTCACGAAATGTTGGAAAGATTGGAGGCGCATTTGAGAGCGGACGGGGTGTTTATGGTCACGGCGAATGTCCGAGGCTCGAGCGCCGAGAGCGTGGCGGAGAAGATTTGCGGCGGGGGGAGTTTGTTGAGAGGATTACAAGGGCCAACGGTGTCGCCGATTTACACGCCACAAAGTGACGGAGCTGTCAAAGAAGGTCAATTTTACGCGGTCTCTATCGGCGTCCCGAAAACGAGGATATACGAAACGGTGAAGAGTTTACGCAGAATGGGCGGCAGCGGGGTCTTGGTCTTTCCTATGACGTACGTGTTTGACGAAGAACCACCGAGATGGACGAGCTTGTTAACGCAGCTTGGCTTAAAATCGGAAGATTTCAACCACTTGGCTCGCGGGGAGGCGCCAGTGGCGAGATAATACTATGAAAAGCGCACGATTGATTAAGTTATATCCTAAGCTAGACACGATTTTTTAAACAAAAAACACAACGTTACCGAGATGATTCCTCCCGCAAGATGGCTTATGTCCATATCTGCATGATTAATACAAAATGCTATCTACTTTTCAGAATATTTTTCTCACGCGAACGTGCCGCGCGTTCTGTTTGATGATTTTCTCTTTGTTCTTGTTGTTCTTGTTGTAATAGTTGTAAATCTCAGTAAAGTTTTCGTTTACGCCGCGTATTTCTTCGCCGGCGTTCTAGTTCTCGTGCTCGTTCTCGTCGGGCTCACCAAACTCGCCGCCGCCGTCGATTTCTTCGCCGCCGAAGAGCTCTTCGGCGTCGCTTTTCTCGCGGACGACGAAGTTCTCTTCGACGCAGAAGCCGGGGCCGCCGCTTTCGCTTTCGGCGTCGGCTTCTTCGCAGAGCGAGTCGAAGCCGCTCTCTTCGATCCGCCCTTCTTCGCCTTCGTCGACGATACCAACAACGGTTTGATCAACTGAACGAGTTGTCCCGCGCAGCCTAAAACTAAAGCGATGACGACTACCGTGGCGGCAATTCCCAGTGGATTGCTGAAATCGCCGATCAACGTCAGTGGGTTCTTCGAGATTGAGGACGCTTTAATGGCCATTTTTTAATTGAATGTTTTTATCTTTACTCTGCGTTCGCCAAAGTGCGTTTCGTGTTGTTTTTGGAGAGAGAGAG
>JGI20151J14362_10001436_pt1 | contig 17239 bp, 11 predicted proteins | sample COG_01_FD_14362 | JGI IMG/M metagenome (IMG submission 14362)
CCGGCTCGGGCTCGGCGATGGGTTCGGCGACCGCGACGACGGGCTCGGGGTCGGGCGCCTTGCCCTTGCCCTTCTTGCCCTTCTTGTCCTTCTTCTTGGATGCGGGCACGAACTCCTCGTTCTCCCAGTCGGGCACCTCCGCGACGACGGGGGGCGGCGCGGGCTCTTCTGCCGCGTCGTCGCCGCCCTTCTTGGGCTTCTTCTTGTTCTTCTTCGCCTTGCCCGCGGGCACGAAGTCGTCGTTCTCCCAATCCAGCGCCTCGGCTGCGGGCGCCGCCGGCTTTGATTTCTGCTTCTTCGCCTGCGCCGCGTTGCCGCCCTTGCTCTTCTTCTTCTTGTTAGCCTTGGACGCCGGGACGAAGTCGTCGTTCTCCCAGTCGAGCGCCTCGCCCGCGCGGACGGGCTGGGGCGACGCGCGAGGGTTTGGGCGACGCGCGGTGGGCGCAATCAGGCCCGCGCGAGAGCCGAGGGCGCCTCGGAAGCCGGTGCCGGCTCTGGCACCGGAGGGAGCGGTGCGGACCGCGGGGGCGGAGGCCATCGCCGCGCCGGCCAACATGTCGACGAGCTCTCAGTCGGTGTTGTGGGCCAAGTGTCGGAGACGGAGCCACGCTTTTTGGGATGCGTGCGCTGCCGTGCGTCGGGCAGTGGCCTTGTTCCGGAAGATAAAGCGATGTTGTGACGTCGACCACAGATAAACGACCAAGGATAAACTTCAAGATCTCTTCCATTTCCGTAATTCAAGTGATCGTCCAACTGTTTCCTCTGTGATTGAAATTTATTTAATCGGTTTCGCGAACTTCGCGTATGTTTAAACAGTACGGCGTGCGTCGTGGGTTAGGTTTCCCTCTTGTGCGAAACGTGAAGCACGATCTCATCGATCAGTCCAGCGTGGACGACGGACGATCTTCAGTCCAGCACGACACGCGCCATGTCTCTCGCCATGTCTCTCGGATCCCGCCAGGCGCTCGCGCCCACCCTCCGCGCGTCCAAGCGTGTCGCTACCAACCGCGCGCGCGCCGCGACACGAGTCGTCCCCCGCGCCTCCGCGCTGAGCGAGCGCATCGTCCAGGATGCCAACGCGGCGTTCTCCATCCCGGGCAGCGTCGTGTTCGAGGAGGGCAAGGGCGGCCTACCCGTGTGCAAGCTCACGCACAAGAACGGCGGCACCGCGGAGGTGTACATCTTCGGCGCGTGCGTCACGTCATGGTGAGTCATCAATCCTCCGTGAATGCCCCACGCTCCAACCCAGGATCGTCCGATCCGGTAAAATCTTCTTTGTTTTTCTGCTCATCTGCTCACCTTCGCGTCACCTCCCGCGACTGTCCGTTCCCAGGTGCCAGCCGAGCGGCGACGAGGTCCTCTTCGTCCGCCCCGACGCCGTGTGGGACAAGTCCAAGCCCATCTCCGGCGGCATCCCCCTCTGCTTCCCCCAGTTCGGCCCCGGCGCCATGCAGCAGCACGGCTTTGCGAGAAACGTGGACTGGGTGGTGTGCTCCACGAGCGCCGATCCCAACCCGGATGACCCGGAACCTTCCGTGATGTTCAAGCTCAAGGACAACGACTACACGCGGGAGATGTGGGACGTCGGGTTCGAGGCGACGTACGAGGTGACGCTGCGACGGGACAAGCTCAAGGTTGAGTTCTGCGTGCGCAACCCGCCGGACGCGGAGGCGCCCATCGACTTCACCGCGGCTGTGCACACGTACGTCGAAGTCGTCGACGCGGCGTCGCCGGAGTGTTTGGTCAGCGGCCTGAAGGGCAAGAGGTACATCGACAAGGCCGTGGACGCGAATAACCTCGCGCCGGAGCCGTGCGCCGGGGACGTGACCTTCGGGACGGGTCTGGTGGACCGGGTGTTCCAGGAGACGGAGCCCGAGGCGTTGTTGCACGTGGGCACGGGCGCCGCGGTGTCCGTGGAGAACACGCACGGGTGGACGGATACGGTGGTGTGGAACCCTCACGAGACCCTGGACAAGGAAGGGACGTGGAAGAAGTTCGTGTGCGTGGAGAGCGCCGCGATCTCGAAGAAGGTGACACTCGAGCCGGAGAAGGTGTGGAGGGCGGAGACCAACCTGTGCGTGGTGGACCTGTAATAAAGTGGACCAGACAGGACTTTCGTTGACTGCATCGCCAAATATTTTGAATTCTTTCGCCACTTCCATGCTCGCGTCGAGGGACCCGACCCGGCGCCCAAGTGGGCGCCGGGAACCGTCGAGCGGAGTCCGTACGGCCCGCTCGACGTCGGAGATGAGCTGTCACCGGCGTCCACGAGTGGAGGGTGGGACTCGGAGGTGCGCCAGAAATGGCACGCCTACTCAGATGGAGGAGCGTTTGGCAGCGTCGAGCCGAACGTCAAGACCGCCGCGGGAGCCGAGGACACCGCGAGAGCGTACGGCGTCCTTCCCAGGCGCGTTGTGGACGATTACGACGACGTGGACACGAGCGTGCGGCCGCGCATCATAGACGCCGAGACCATAATATCCTTCGCCGCGGCCGCCGCGTCACCGGCCAAGTTCGAATCGTCGGAAGTGCCGACCGCCAAACGAGTCGACCCGTCACCGCCACCTCGCCGCGCCTTGGACTTTGCGCACCACGATGCATCCACCCAACGCGCGCGGACCGGGTCGGAGGCATCGGCGGCCACGCCAAACGGCGCTGAGATGGCCAAGGAGCAGGCACGCGACGCGCTGCTGTCATTTCTCGAGCACAAGACTCGCCTGCGAATGAGCCGAGGCTCGCAGCGACGCGCCTTCTCGATGTGGAGAGCACTCGCAGAGGAAGCCGTCGCGGCACGGCTGCGACCCAGGCCCAAACCATCTCCGCCCGCACCTCCTCACGTGCCGGCTGTGAGACCCGCGACGCCCCCGGAATCGCCACCTCGGACCTACGAGGAGACGCATCCGAGCTACGGGGTCATGGACGAAAAGCTGCGAAGATGGCTGGGCACTTACGCGCCGGCGTTGGAACCGGAGCTGCCCGGCGACGTTCCCAGGCGCGCGCACCACGTGGCGGGTAGCGGCGCGAGCCTCGATACGCTCGAGACCCTGGTCGAGGCGCTTCATGCGGCTGAGGACCGGGTACGGGACGTGGAGGCTGAGAACGAGGCTCTCGGCAACGACCTCTACGCGGCGTCGGTGGTGATGGAGGAGATGCAGGCGGAATGCGCCGCGTTGAGGGAGGGTATGGAACAAGAGAGGGCGCGCGCAAACAAGTGGGAGGCACGCGCGAGGGATGCCGAGGACGCGGAGGAGAACCGCGCGGATGAGAACCTCAAACGCGAGGTGGAGCGGCTCGAGGAGTACGCCAAAAGTTTGCGAGTTCAATGGCCGGCGGCGGTTGAGCGCGCCGCGAGGAAGATGCGGCAGGAAGAACACGACGCGCGTGGGGACGAGCGACGCCGTGACGATCGTGTCGATGATGACGCTTGGAACTAAAACGTTAGACTAGGTATTTATTAGCGATTGACTTCGTTCACTCAACCGACGTTGCAGACGACGCACGTGATGTCGTCCTTCTTCCCGCCGGAGTAGACCATGTCGAACCACTCCGTCGCCGCGAGCGAGTACGGCGTGGTCCTCCTCTTATCCATGCTCGCGGTGTACGCCGCGGAGACGAGAGCCCTGCTCGCCTTGTTCATGACGCCCTGGTTCTCCGCGCCGAGCCCCGCGCTCGCCGAGCTCCCCTGAAACACCGCCTCGATCACCTCGAGTATCTCGCTCTCCGACAGGTTATCCCAGAGCCCGTCCGAGCCCATGACGACGATGTCCCCGGGCTCGAGCGGGAACGCGGTGAGCATCGCATCCGTCGGCGAGTCGCTGTTGGCGTGATGGCCGAGCTGAAAGGGTCGACCGAACTCGTGTTCCTGGTGCGGCGACCGGTGACACACCAAACGGGCACCCGGGTCGCCGCGGCATATCATGAAGCCGCTGTCGCCGACGTTCGCGCTGCGAAGCAAGCCGTGCCTCTGGTCGATGGTGGCGATGCACGCGGTCGTGCTCCCCTGCACGCCCTCTTCCAGCACCCCGGCGTAAGCCGCCTTGAGCAGGTGCTCCGGCCTGTCCTTTTTGAACTGGTGCTCCTCGCTCTCGCTCAACACCTCCGTTTGACCCGAGAAGACCTCCGAGGCGAGGCCCATGAGACGCCGGCTGAACTCCCCGGCGTCGATGCCCTGCCAACGCCACATGTACACGCCGTCAGCCACGCCAAAGGCGACCACGTCCCTCTGGCTGTCGATTTTGGACGCCTTGAAAAAGTAGGCATCCTCGCCGCCGTGGCCCCACTCTCGCTGCATCACCGCCCGTATACCCTCCTTGGTCTTGTCCACGTGCGGCACGGTGGCGCCCGCCGCGGAGACGGACAGGTTCACCACCGGCAGGCTATCTCGCGTCTCGCCGTCGGGCCTGAGCCTGGGGCACACGTCCTCTCCCATGAGCTGCGAGAGCGGCCCGTCCTTGCCGCCGCAGTCGCTCTCGCCGAACCACTTGCGGCTGTTGAAGTGCGTCACCGAACCGGTCTCCTCGCACGTCACCCTCACGTGCTCCAGCAGCCACCCGTGGCCAACCTGGGACATCTCCGGTATGAGCCGCACCTGCACCTGGCTCAGCCGACCGGGGTCCATGTAGCTGGTCACCCGGAACGGCAGCGTGGTGCCCCGCTCGAACCCGGGCGAGTCGCCCTCGACGTACTCCAGCGGTATGGGCGGCGACACGCCCTGGTCGCCGATGAAGGTGACCTCGACGCTCCCCGAGGTTCCCGCGCCGCGAATCGCCGCGGTGGTCACCTCCACGCGGTAGTGCCTCACCGAGCCGAAATCGACCGACGCGAAGGTCGGGTCGCCGTTGTGATCTCTCGTCGCCGACGCCGGACCGGAGGCGACGGGCCTCGGGACCATGCTCAGGTCCACCTCGACGAAGCCCATGTCGTCGTTGGCGGTGTCCGCGAAACCCTTGTACGGCGACCACCCGTGAAGGTGCGGCTCCGAGGACGAGGATTGCGCCCTGCTCTCAGCAGACGCCGGGAAAATCCGACCCGGCGCCGCGGCGGCCCGGAGATTAGTCCACGTCGGGAGAGCATCGGCGGTGGGTTTCGACGTGCATGCAAGCGCGTGGGTCAGCGCCCGAGACGCTAGGCGCGACGACCTCAGCATCTCGGGTGGTACCTAAACGCGGACGGATCAAAGAATATCTCCGTTCCCTTCCCGCGGGTTTTGGCTAAAAAGGGGTCCCGAAACGTTGCCCCTTCAACAAGGGATGCGCGCGTGGTACGGCGCGGGTTTAGAGGGAGATGGTGGCTCGTCAGGGTCGTGTGAGCCCAAAAGAGCGAATCCGGCAACTTCTCGGCACTTTCTGGTGGCCGGTGCCGGGAGGTGTGATCTCGCGCTCGAATACAAAAAAGCAACCGATGGTCGCCCTCGGTCTTTTGTGAGCAAATGTGGGAAACTCTCGGAAAAGCCAAGTGGATAATACCTTCGAAGGTAACTCTTGGAAAGCCAAAGTTTCCAATGAACCGGACGCGTTCTTGGCGTCTGCGAAGCGGGGGCGGGAGGTTGACGCGGCGTGGGGTTATGTGCTGAGCGAGGGCGCGTGATGGTTAAGTGCGCGGTGATGAGTTTTCATTGAACGACGAGATGGAAATTCTAAACTCGCTCGTAGTCCCTCAACAACGTCACGACCTTCTCCCGCTTCATAGCTGTGGCGACTTGCATAGGCGTGCAACCGTCCTTGTCAGCTTTGCGAGCATCCGCGCCCACTTGGATGAGCGAGGCCGCTCGTAGTCCCTCAACAACGTCATGACCTTCTCCCGCTTATATCTTGTGGCGACTTGCATAGGCGTGTTACCGTACTTGTCAGCTTTGCGAACGTCCGCGCCGGCTTGGATGAGCACGGCCACGCAACCATCGTGCCCTTTTTGAGCGGCAATGTAAAGCGGGGTGGTGCCCAACGAGGACGCTTGGTTCACATCCGCGCCCGCCTTTATCAGCTCCATGACGACGTGCGTGTGGCCTTTCTCAGCGGCGAAGTGCACAGGCGTAACGTTGTGGAGTACGCCGGTGACCTCTCCACTCGCGTCCACAGTATGTGGTGATGCGGGCTTGTTCACTTCAGCCCCCGCTTCGATCAGTGTCTTCACCAACGCCGCGTGGCCATTGAAAGAGGCGACGTGCAGAGCTGTCATTTTATCTGAAGTCAGAACCTTGTTCACGTCCATCCCGGACTCCAGTAGGGCCCTGACCGCGTGCACGTTGCCGTGCTCTGTCGCCCAGAAAATCGGTAGAGGGGTCCAGTCTTCCCCACACTCGACAAGGTGTGCCTCGATATTCGCCTGCATCGACCGAACGCCGTCCGCGCTCCACACTGCGGCGTTGTACGCCTTGTTCACCTGCGCCAAGTTGAGCGTATCGAGCACGTCGAGCTTGGGGAGTATCTCGCCATAGAACACGTCCGGCAGCTGCACAGCGACGGCATCGAGGATATCGAGGGTCCCGCGACGCAGGTACGTCACGGTATCGGACTCTGCCTCTTCTTGCTGCACATTTTGCGTGTCCATGGCGGCCTCGGAAGTGAAGAGGGTCGCCCTCCGTCGTGGCTTTTGTGGGAAACTCTCGGAAAAGCCAAGTGGATAATAACTCTTGGAAAGCCAAAGTTTCCAACGAACCAACGAGCTCGCATTTCGATAGTGTCCGCCTTTGTAATACAACAAACGATTCAAGTCATCAGACGGGCATCGAGTGGCCGGCAGCAGGTCCACGTGACTTCCAGTGCCCTTTTTGTGAGCCACTTGACACCACGAGGAACACCGCGGGGTGTCAGAGTCGTTTCAAAGTCACAAGTTGGCTAGATTCTACGCTGCGAACGACGACATGGCCGCCGCCAAAATCTCTTCCGCGGCGGCTCCCCTCGCGGCGCCCGCGTCCGTCTTCAGTACCACGTGCGCCGACCTCGCCGCCGGATTCACCACAGCCTCCACCAGAAACAAACCCGAGCCATCCGCCGCCTGCGCGTAAAAGTAATACTTGATCGCGGGGGCCGCACCTCCGCTCGCCATCGTCGCGAACCCGCGCGTCGCGAGGTGCGAAATGAGCGGCGGCGGCGCCACGAGCACCGACGCCGCGTTCGCTCCCAGGGTGAGCACGCGGGGACCCGCTGCGCAACCCGGCGCGGGGGGCAGCGCCGACCACCGCGCCTGGAAAGAAGCCGCATCCAGCGACGGCGACGGATGCAACGCCAGCGGCTCCCGAGTTTGCGGGGTCGACGCGTTCGTCGGCGTCGCCGAGTCCATCGGCACGTCCAACAGGTCCAGAAGGTTGTGCGAGCTTCCCGGGCCGCTTCCCCCGCCGCCGCCGTGAGCGCCGCCGCCGCCGGGCGTTCCGAGCAAGTCGTCGAGGGGAGAGCTCTTGGACGACGACGCCGCGGCGACGGGTTCGTCGCTAAAGTCGATGAGACTGTCCCCCATCATGGCGCTCTCGCCGTTGCCGCCGCCCGCCGCGACCTCGATGACCTCCGGCGTCCGCGGCACCGCGACCGGCTTGTCGTCCGTGAACAAGAACGCGGGTTTGCGGTAGAGCACGGAGAGCGAGTTGAACTCGTCAAATATTTGCGTCGCGAATTTATCGGCGAAACCCGCGCCGTCTGTAAAGTTGGCGACGCCCTCTTTGTACCCGGCGATGACTCTCGACGCCGCCTCCGGGTCCCTACGCAACATCCTGGCGTACATCAACGCCCTGTCGTGGACGTCCTGGTTGGCGTCGTTAGTCCCCGCGGCGAGCGCCTTCCCGAGCATGTCGCGCATCTCGGGTGCCCGCTTGAAGAAGAGCTTCATCGCCGACGCCAGGAGCTCGAGCCGCACCTCCTCGCTCTCCTCCTCGTCAAACTCGTCGAGCAAGGGTTCGAGCATGTACGGCGCCTCGGGCATGAACGCGCCGAACTCGCCGTAGAGGTACACCAGCGCCGCCTTCGCCTCGGGCTCGACGATGGTCTCGACCTCGATGCCGCTCACCGCCACCACGCACTGGTCAATCCACTTCGGGTGTTTCCTCACCAGATCCTTCACCTGGACCAAGGTCTCGGCGGTGATGTGCTCCTGGTTGTACTCGACGAACTGAAGGAGTCGGTCGACGATACCCCCGACGTTCTGGTCGCCGTCCAACGCGATCCGCCCGACGGCTTTGACACCCTCCCGAGCGATGACCGTGTCGACGTCGGTGACGTACTCGCAGAGTTCGGAGACTATGTCGTACGTGTTGACATCGTCGGCGACCGCTGTGAGCATCTCGATCTTCAGTTTCTTCACCGCGGGCGCGTCGGAACCCCGGCAGAAGAACGATTTGTAGTCCATGGCGAACAAAGGGGGCGCGCGCATCACCAGCAGGTGCAGATGCGCCCACACCGCGTACGCAGTCTCCGCCGCGCCCGCGTTGGCGAGGGTAAACAGCGGCGCCTTGAGCCGCTCGAACACCTGCTGGTGCACGTCCGGCAGGCTGAGGGTGGCGTGTAGGAACACCTTCACCGTACCGAGCACCACCGCGCTGTTGGAGCTCTGCAGCCGGTCCTCCAGCGCGTTCATGACGTCGAAAGTCTCCGTCTTGTCCGCCGGCTTGTACAGCGCGACAGTCTCTAATATCGTCACCTGCGACCACTGGGAGAAGTCCTTGATCCTGTTGATCAGGCCATACACGTTCTGCTTGGTCGCCACCGCGGCTTCGCCGTCGATCTCGCGGAGGACGATGAGGCAGTTGGCCACCACCGACGCGTCCCGGTCGGATATCAGCATGCGACGAACCTCCTCGAGGATCTCAGTCTCCGCGAGTGCCTCGGGCGCGAGGTCGTGCACCTTGAGCACGCCCATCGCGGCCGTCTTACGGGGGTACGGGTCCGCATCCTTCAGGCCGAGGCGAATGGCGTCAATCTGCGGTGAAAGGATGGGCCGGGACGGTCAGTTTCCAGATTTAGGGTTGAGTGAATGTCAAATTCCGCGTCTCGGGTTGACGCGCGCGCTCGGGCTTCGACGCCGGGTTCGGGCTTCGACGCCGGGTTCAGCACGCACCAGGTACTCCACGAGATCTGGGACTCGCATGGACGCCATGGATCTCAGGGCCAGTCCTCGGATGACCGGATCCTCCTCGCGGCAGTCCTTCTGCAGCGTGTTCACCGTCAGCAGCGCCAGATCCGCGTTGGCCTGAGCGTAGTGCGTGATGTAGTGGTACAGCATCTTCTTCGTCGCCACGTCCGTGGTGTGGGCGTTCATGATGACGTCCGAGAACACCGGGCTCATGTCGATGCCGATGGTGAGGTACTGGATGACCTTCTGGAACAGCTGGCGACGCTGCGCCTGCTCCTCCTTCGTGGGCCGGCCCTTCGACGCGAACGTTCGGAGCGCGGCCGAGATGTCCGTCATCTCGGTGCGTTTCCCGCGACCCGCCGCCATCGCGCCTGCACTGACTGGGCTACACGCGGCGACGCCGCTCCTCTGCTATCCACGACCGGCGCTCGGTCGTCCTAAGCGCTCTGTGCCAGTAAAACTGTCTGCGTGTTGACGTTCGAAAATTCGGCCAGTGTTCAAGAGTCAAGTAAAAAGCCACGACTGCAGCCACGACGCCCCACACTTCGCCCTCGCGACGTCACCATTTCGACCTCGAGCGACATGCCGGCACCCGATACGAGGCAATCGATCTTTGATCCTGGCATGGACGTCGCGACCGTGGTCTTCTCCCACGTGCAGTGCGTCAAGACCCGCGTCAACCTCAGCCTGGTCAGCAAGTTGTGGAGGGACGCCTCCAAGACTGCCGCAGCGTACCCTCTCGAGTTCGACTTCGACGCGTTCTCGCGCATACCTTCATCCCGAACGGACTCGTGTCATTTTACCATATCCATATCCATGATGGACAACGACGAAGCCCTGTCTCTACCCTACGAGAGAGTCGTTGGACTTCTTGATGGAGCTGTGAAGAACTCAGCAGAGACTGAACTATGCAACTACGCTGCTCTCCAGGGGAGTGTAAGACTGCTGAAGTGGGAGCGAGTGAACGACCGTACTTGGAGTGCAAACACGTGCGCTTACGCAGCCACAAATGGACACTTGCCCGCTCTCCAGTTCTTGCACGAGAACGGGTGCCCTTGGTCGTTCGTCACGTGCTATTGCGCCGCCCTATTCAAACACTGGGACTGTCTGCAGTACGCGGTGGATAACAAGTGCGATGAGTGGGAGAAATACGCCAAGGAGCACGCGGAGCACCTCAGATGAAATTCGACTAGTCTACGAATTACTCACCGAAATCACCGCCGCCGAATCAAATATTCGCGCGTTCCCTCACCGAGCTCACCGCTGCGTCCACCCCGTCACCACCGGGTACTAGCGCGACGGCGACCACCGCGACACCCGTCCCCGCGTCACTATCTACTCGTACGTGTTATGACCACCCAAAACTTTCAGTTGTAATGACAATACTCGACACATTACACGATCTGCTATTTGACTCACATGTATTCCGGCAGTTGGTTCAACACGTCGTCGAGCTCCGACTTGAACTCCTCCTTGGCCCTGTTGCTCCTGCCCCCGACGTGCAGCACCCCGCCGCCGCCACCCTCCGACTGCACCGCCCACACCTGCGAGTGCGACAGCAGGCTCAGGAACGACGTCACCATCAGACCCGCGAACCCGGCGTACACCCACGGCACCCCCGGGTCCGTCTTCAGCTCCAGACCCGTGCTGCCCTTCATATCCTCCACCACGAGCCTTAAACCGTCAACCTCGATGGGCCGGCCGCTCCCAGGTCGACGCACGCCGGCGAACGATCCGTCTGAAGCGTAAATCGCGACGGATTGAAAGTCCCTCGCGAGGAGCGTCACCCCTCGCTTGGCTGCCACCGGGTCCTCCGCGTCGGGGTTGAGGGGTAAGAACGTGCCCCAGATGCGGCCCTGGAAGTTACCCTGGCCCTCGAGGTTGGCCATCGGGAGGCTGAGGCTGTCGCCGGTGCCCTCGGGGAGATCGACGGGTGCCGCACCCGCGCCGGCCTCGGCGTCGTCGGGCGCGGGACCGGAGTCACCCTGGACGGCGGAATCATCGGCTTTGAACCCAACCTCAGCCACCCTCACCTGCATGGAGGCAATTTCCCAATCTGTCTGGTACATGGTCACGCCGCCCTCGCGCAAGGGCACGTTGACTGATATCGTCTTTCTCTGAATCTCCCGCCCGTTCTTGGAATCCAACACGGAGAGATCCGAGAAGAACTGCGAAACCTGGCCGTTCGGCAGGTACTCGATCGTGAAGTCGTTCACACGGACCAGGTCTTTCGCGGCGGCGGGCGTGGGCGCGAACGGCGCGCTCCTTCGAAGCCCCGCGCCGATCCGGAACTCCGTCCCCTCCGGGACCATCACGCTCCCGCCCAACCCGCCCAGGCCCGAGTACGCCGCCCCACCGAGGGTGAGCAAGAGCCCCGCGTGCACGCCTATGGGTGCCAGCCTGCCGATGAGCCCCTTGAACGCGTACATCTTCGTACCCTTGACGAACACCTGGTAGCCGCGCCCGGCCAGAAGGTCGGCCAGATCCGAGCTCCGAGCCGACGGCAGGGTCTCCGCCTCCTCCATCTTGAGCAAGGCGGCGGGCCGGTCCAGGAACTTCCAGTCCGCGCTGACCTTCCACACCGGGAGCTGGCGCGTGAACGTGCACGCGGTCAGGGACGCGGCGAGCGCGCCGAGGAGCGCGAGAAAGTACCACTCGGTGTATATGTGGTCCAGCCCAAAGTTGAGGATGAACGGGTAATCGATGAAGCCGAGGGCGGGCTCGTCCACGGGGTAGTTCTGGACGTACCACGCGGCTCCCTTGTTCTGCTCGATGACCGTGCCGAGGGCGGAGAAGCCCGCGATGACCAGGAACTCGCTGATGGCTAGGGGCAGCGAGGATAGGGAGCGCGCGATTGTCTTGCCGCTCTTCGGTAGCTCCTTATCGAACAGCCAACGCCGGAACGCCTCGCCCTCGTCCTTCTCGGGGCCGCCGGGCGTGCCGGGGTCGGGCGCGCTGGTCTCGCCGTTACCACCGGGCCGCGGCGCGTTGGCGTGAACCAAGACGCGCGCGCGACGGGTCATCGTCGACGGGGACCTCGTCGTCGTCATGCCCATCCCCAGAGGGCACGTCATCTTACCCTTAACGACCCGACCGCCGGGTGCGGTGGCGCTGATGGAGCATCGGCCGGACGTTCCCGCCGAGTCGCCGCATCGCGCGCGCGCGACGGGAGGTGTAGAGCGAGTCAAACGCGGACTCGCGGCGAGCGGGGAGATCGCCAGCGCCATCGTGTCGCGTCTAATGGACCGCGACCTAACCCTGAAAAGGAAGACGTGGACGAGGGCGACGACCACAGCAGAAAGCTGACGAGGTTAATCAATCAATCGGGGAGGTCGTTGACGCCCCACTGGCGCAGCCCCCCGACCAAGGCTGGCGCGTCTTCAACCATATTTTGAGCGTTTATCGTCTCTTCAGGTCACGATGACGGGCCCCATGTATGCGCACAGCGCGGGGAGGGGCGGCAGGGGCGGCGGCCGCGGACGCGGAGGAGGCCGGGGCGGTGGTTTTCCCGGTGGCCGGGGCGGCGGCCGAGGTTTTCAAGGAGGAGGCGGCCGGGGTGTAGGCAGGGACGGCGGAAGGGGCGGAGGCAGAGGCGGGGGCGGACGGGGCGGCGGTGGAGGCGGGCACAAGAGATCCCGCGACCCCGCCGACGACGAGCTCGGCGAGGGCTACGACGGCTTCTCGCAAGACGCATTCGACAACGCCAAGCTGCAGAACGAAAAGTTCGACGAGTACTACCAGCGGCAAGGGGTGGTGCCGCCCGAGGAGTGGGAGGACATGATGCGCGCCTTCCGAACCCCGCTGCCTCTCACGTTCCGCATCAACATGAGCGGCAAGTACAGGGAGTCGGTCCGTCGCAAGCTCACGCACGTGCTCTTCCCGAAGATACTGGCGGATGTCAGCACGATGGCTCCGCCCAAGGCGCTGCGTTGGTACCCTCACGACCTCGCGTACCAGCTCGACATACCCAAAGACGCCCTGAAAAAGTCGGAGCACATGCAGGCGCTTCACAAGTTCATGGTGCAGGCCAACGAGGTGGGCGCCATCACCAGGCAGGAGGCGGTGTCCATGATCCCGCCGCTGCTCCTCGACGTCAAGCCGCAGCACAGAGTCCTGGACATGTGCGCCGCGCCGGGGAGCAAAACGTTTCAGCTCCTGGAGATGCTCCACGCGCGAGCCGAGGAACGCGACGAAGGGAGTCTGCCCACCGGCGTCGTGGTCGCCAACGACGCGTCCCTGCAGCGCGCCAACCTGCTGACGCACCAGACCAAGCGGAGCAACTCGCCCGCGCTCATCGTCACCAACCACCAGGCGCAAAAGTTTCCCACGCTGTACCCCACCGAAAACGCGGCCGGGTCGTCGAAGCGCGAGCCGTACAGGTTCGATCGCATCCTCGCCGATGTTCCGTGCTCCGGCGACGGCACGTTGCGTAAGTCGCCGGACCTGTGGAAGAAGTGGACGCCCGCGTCCGGCGTGGACCTGCACACGCTGCAGCTGGAGATTGCGTCGCACGCCGCGCGTCTGCTCAAAGTCGGCGGTCGGCTGGTGTACAGCACCTGTTCACTGAACCCGTTGGAGGACGAGGCCGTCGTCGCGGCGCTGTTGAAACGGGCTAAAGGCGCTTTAAAGCTCGTGGACGTCAGCGGCGAGCTCGAAGGGTTGAAGCGTAAGCCGGGGATGTACGCGTGGGAGGTTGGAGACGCGTTTGGCTGGCACGAGCGCCCAGACGGCGGAGGCCGGCGGCAACGGAACGTGGCGTCCTCGATGTGGCCGCCGGGTTCGTCCAAGGCTCGCGAGATGAACCTCGAGCGATGCGTGCGCATCATGCCCCACCTCGATGACACCGGCGGGTTCTTCATCGTCGCCATCGACAAGGTGGGCGAGCTTCCCGGGGAGATGGAATCAGCCGCGGAGCCGGAGGCTGCCGGGAGCAAGGATGGCAAAAAGTGGAACGAGTCGAACCGCGTCGCGCCCGTCATCGCCGTGGAGAACGCGGCGCTCGTGGAATCCATGCGCGCGCAGTACGGCCTGGACGACACTAAGGCGGGGATCAGCGCGGGCTTGATGACCAGGCGCGCGGGCGAGCAGGACAAGGCTACGCCCAAGCGTCTGTATTTCGTGAGCGGCGGCGCGAGGAAGTTGCTCGACGCGGCTGCGGACGGCGGGTCCGGGTTGCAGGTTGTCGCCGCGGGCGTCAAGGCGTTCGAGCGGCAGGCGGCGGAGGGCGCCGCGTGCGACTACCGCGTCACTCAGGAGGGCCTCGACGCGATGTTACCCCACCTGGAGAAGCAGGTTGTTCGCGCGGCGCCGCGGGAGATTGAGGCCATCCTGTGCCGGCAGCAGGGTCAGCCCCCGTCGAAGGAAGCCGCCGACGCGGACTTGCTCCGGCCCGAGGACGCGCCGGAGGGATGCTGGGAGAAGGACACGCTGAAGGCGATGAAGGCGGTCACGCCGGGGTGCGTGGTTCTGGTCACCAAGGTGCACAGCCTTGCATCGTCGGGTGATGAGAACTCATCGGGTGGCGAGGATGCCAAAAAATCCAAAAAAGGCAAAAAGGACAAGAAGGATGCCAAACGCGAGAAGAAGGACGGCGGGAGCTGGTCGGGCGTGGCCTGCTCGGAGGATCTCGCGGTGGCGTGCTGGTACGGTCACGGGGATAAGGGAAAGAGCCTGAGCGTATTGGCGTCCAAGGCGGAGGGATCGCACCTGCTCTATCAGCTCCGGGAGTCGATGAGCAAGACGTAGTTGAGGTGAATCTTCTTCAAGAGTAAAGCAATCAATGTTCGTCTAAGGCGCGGCGACCGGGTTTCCGGCGTTGTCGAGCATCTGGCCGCTTCCGCCCATCTCCGCGGGCATGTCCGCGAACTTGGGGAGGTCATCGTTCACCTTCCATGTGGCCTCCGCGTAGTTAATGTGCATGGCGGGCTTGAACTCCGTCTCGAGGATGCCGGAGACGACATCCGTCACTCCCATGGTGTCGGGATGATCGTTCAGGACGTTGCCGTGGCACTTGGCGCACGTCTTGCGGTTGGAAAACTTGGGTTTGCCCTCGGGCGGAGGGTTCGTGTACTCGACGAGCTCACCCTCGACCTTGACCTGCTCGCACGGGTAGAGCGTGGCCAAGTTGATGCTACCCCACTGTGGTCGACGAGAGGGAAGGGGTGTGAGTCGGCGTAACATTTCGGTCGGATTTGGATATTTCGGGCGCACGGACCTTGGCGCAGCTCCTGCAGTGGCACACGGCGCAGACCTTGGGTTCGCCGGTGCAGGTGACCTTGACGGCGCCGCAGTAGCAGGTTCCGGATACGCTCATGTTTCAATCGGACGGCGTTTGGATATCGCGGGGCAAGCTTTGCAGTCTCGCTGATCATAACGTCACTGTATAACGTCATATTTCGGGCGTTATCACGGCAGCGAAGTGGAGCTGTGGAGCGAGCTGCGAGCCAAACAAAGTTCACAGTTCAAAATCAGCTGTCGAAATTCGCCCCGCCGGGTCTCACAGCGACCCGCGCCAGTCTCGCGAACAGACCGCCGCCAGGGGTGAGTGCGGCGGGTCGAGGACGAGAGACCGTTAACGAGTGACTCGCGGGCGAGCGGGCGTCGGATACTCGGCCCGATAACCCCCGCCGGGCGGAGACGGCCCGGGGGAGCTTTAGAAACAGAAAACGGCACGTCCCAGACGACGACCGAACACGATGGGGGCGCGACGGCACGCGAAGACCCTCCTCGGCGGATGCGAGGCGGTCGCGTTCGCCCTTGTGTTCATCGCGACGTTCGTCGTGTGCCATCTCGCTGGGGTCGTGAGCTCGGCGGAGCTCGGTTCGGACGGATACGCGGTCAGCGACGGCGAGGTTGAGGCGCCCCGGCCGTTCGCCGTCGGGCGCGCTTTAAAGCACCTGGAGCTGGACACCACGTGTGAGCCGGGCACCTCCGTGACGCACGAGCAAGGCGAGGGCGTGTGCGTGGACTGTCCCGTCGGACACTACACCAGCGGCCGCAAACCAGTCTGCAAGCTCCTGGACCTCACCGACTTCGACTGCTCATCCTACTTCAACCCGACCACGTTCCAGACCAAGTACGGATTCAGCGACGTGGTGGGGGTCGAGTGCGACTTTGGATCCGCGAAACCGACGTACACCTTGTTCGAGCAGTCCACCGCGACGTGCTCCTTCGCGGACGTGGCATTCAGCGAGTGCACGGGCAGCGCGGCGATCGACAGCCTGGACGCGGTGACGTTCAGGTTGAGCTGCGACATCGACGCCGGCGACATCGTGTTCCAGACGTGCCGCGATACCCTGGTGGGAACCGGCTCGCGCGTGACGTGCACCTGGGAAGGTGGGCTGGAGAACTGCACCGCATGCCCGCCGGGGACGTTCTGCGAGGGGATGAACACGATCGATCCGCCGCCGTGTCCCCATGGTCACGCGTGCGACGGCGCGAGTAAGTCGGCGTGCCTGGCGGGTTCGTACTCAACCGGCGGATTGGCCTCGTGTCTCAACTGCCCGAACGGGAGCACGTGCCCGTTGGATGGCTGGGGCGAGCCGTCGAAGTGCCCGGCCAAGTACTACTCCGGTACGGGCGCGACGGTGTGCGAGGAGTGCTGGGCGGGTCACGCGTGTCCCACGGAGGCGACGGAGTGGCCGATGCGTTGCCCGAATGGATATTTCGCGTTGCCGCTGTCGGACCAGTGCTCGTCGTGCGCGCCGGGTAATTCGTCGTACGCGGGGTCGTCGGAGTGCTACGTATGCCCCGACGGTACCTCGTGTCCCTCGGCGGCCACGCCCAACCCGAACGTGTGCGCCGCGGGGTATTATTCCCTGGCGGGCGCGACGACGTGCACGCCGTGCGGACTCGGTCAGTACCAACCCACGGCGCAGTCCAGTTCGTGCCTCGAGTGTCCCGCGGGGGTACGTTGCCCGCAGCAGGCGATCAGCAGCGTGCAAAATCTGGGGTGCCCCATGGGTACCTACAGCAGGTACGACCTGAAAACCACCGCGTTTGACCTCCCGTACGACGAAACAGACGCCGCGCGGTTCCCCTCGCTGGCTGCCACCGGCGACACGGTTTGCAGACAGTGCCCGAACGGGTACACCTGCCCGGACCCGTCCACGGCGCCCGTGCCGTGCCCGGCGGGGACCACGCGCATCGGGACCAACTACTCGCACTGCATAAACTGCCCCGC
>JGI20151J14362_10001453_pt1 | contig 17131 bp, 5 predicted proteins | sample COG_01_FD_14362 | JGI IMG/M metagenome (IMG submission 14362)
TTTCTCCACTGGATTTAAGGCCATTTTGCTCGAGAATTTCCCCTAATTAGTACTGCTACTACTACTAAGAGTAGTTTATACCACAAAAAGCAGCACTCTCTCTCTCGTGCACCACCTCCTAACCGGCTTGACTAAAGTCTTTTTCACACGCAAAAGGAACTGTCTCCTCCGTGCTCTCTCTCACTCACTCTCTGCGTGTGTTTTGAGCTTCACTTTTGTCTCGTTTTAAAGGGAGAAAGAACACGCGATATTTAGGGTTTTACTTTACACTTCAAAACCCTAAATATGTCCGTGCTTCCCTCGCAAAAATGGACGAAACGGCGGCAAAGCGAAGCGCGCAGAGTTTACAGAAAGAACACGTTAAAAAGCGCGATGAAAGTAGTGCGTCTCTGTATGAAGAAGAGAACGACGACGACTTGCGTTTTATGTAACACGCTCTCATTCTTTACGTAAGAGAGAGAGAGAAAAAGAGAGAAAACAAACATCACACGTCATGGGAGGAGGGAAGAAAAAAAAGAACGGCGAGAACAAGATGTCTTTGCAGGAGTTCTTCAAACAAACGCCGATGCCCGTGCGGGCGAGCGGGATACTGCACGGCAGAGACGGTGGTGGGCAGGAGTTTGACAACGGGAGCTCTGATGGCGCGAATGCCGCGACGAATACTGGTTCGGGAAAGAAAAAGACGAACACAAAAGTAAGCCCCTTCCGCTTAAGAGGAAACGATTCGGCGTCGTTTAGTTCGTCCGTTTCGCATCTCATCAACGGCACGATTGACTTTCGAGTCGGGTTTAAAGTCCTCCAATTGAACGAAAAGAGCAACTCGAACGTCGGGGAAATGTTTGTCCACTTACGAGACGCCGAGTTAGACAAACTGTACGCGAATAAAATCATCAAACGCGTGGACGTTTTGTTCGGAAACGAGGCGTTAGGAAGCGTGGAGATGGCGCGCGCGCCGTTCGTGGCGACATTTCAAACCGAGCTGAAAGGCGTGGACGTGCTGATTAAGATCACGTTTCGGTCGAGTTTACATCGACCGCCGGTGAAGTTTACGAAATCGTTTGAGTTTTTCGAGTGCGCGGAAGGCGACGCGAGAGAGACGATTGAACGCGTGGATTTTAAACCGGAGTTGATAAAGAAGATTTTAGTGGTGAAGGGAGAGGAGAGCGGCGAGGATGAAGACGGAGAGGAGGAAGGGAAACGGACATCCCGAGCGGCGAAGATGTTGAGTAGCAATAGTAGCGGGAGTAAAAAGAAAGACGCGGCGGTTGCCAAACGAAGATTTACGTACCCGAATAACAACGCGACGGCGACGAGTAATATGTTCCGGAATTTAGATTTGGAGAGCAATAACGACGACGACGATGACGACGACGACGATGACGACGAAAAGAGCGACCCAGAAGAAGAAGAGAAAAAAAGTAGCAGTGGTAGCAGAAAAAACAACAAGCAAACGCCGGCGGATCCAAACGTGTGGACGGTGAAGGACGTCGGGAACTGGTTGGAATCGAACATGCTTGGTTTTTTGGTTTCTAGGTTCGCCAACTCCGCCGTGGATGGGTACGTGTTGTTGAGGTTGACCGATCAAGACGTTCTGAAAGATTTACGGGTAACCTCTCACGTGGAACGATTGAGATTGTTTCGAAACATCGACGCTTTGAAAGCTTCTCGCGTTCCGTTCGAAGAGAAGACTCGATCGCTCGAGAAGGAAACGAGGGATAAGTTGAACCGAACTACGGCGAGTACTAATTCGTTCAACACTCCGGTAGATTTGTTGGAAGCGGACGTTTCTTGGTTACAGTTTGTGTTACCCATGAGGAGATTAGCCGTCTTGAGCGGGTGGCTTTCTCACGTCGTCGATGAAGTCATAGAGCGATTCAACGTGGACGTCGGGTCAAAACGTGAAACAATCGCCGCACAGATTAGCGTGTATTGCGTCTCGGCGATAAAGGCAGAGTTGGAAATACAGGAAATCAATGCCGACAGGAGTAAACAATCGACGCCGACGACGGCGAGAAAAAGTAGAATTAGAGAAAGCTTAGAAACGGTCAAGGGGTGGTCGAAGGAATTGGAATTGTTCGACGACCCGAAGACGTTGGACGAGCGACAGCTGCAAAAAAACTTGATCGCTTTGCATTTACTTCTGAAAGAAGAAGAAGAAGAGGAGGATGTCGAAAACCACGCGAATAATTGGATGGGGAGCAGTGGTGGCGTTTCAACTCCGCCGCCACTGTTGAACGCCAAGGCGCAATCGTTCATTGGAAGCGGAACGTCGATGGCGTCTTTAGGGGAGTTGGAGCCGTCCTCGCGAAGCGCGTCGCCGTCAAATGCGCATCATTTACGGCACGTGTCTTCGGTCATGGAACTCGCCGAAGAGTGCGAGATTCGATACGATGACATTGAATTCTCAACTGGCGAGGCGTCCTCTTCGAACCGAATCGGTCGAGGCGGCTTTGGGGAAGTATTTTTAGGTCGATACAACGGCAGTCTCGTCGCTGTAAAAAAATTGTTCGAATCTCCTGTTGGGAAAGGATTGGACGAATTCAAGAGAGAGGTTTCGGTCTTATCAACCTTGCGACATCCGTCTATCGTCCTATGGCTCGGCGCGTGTACCGTCTCGCCAAACACCGCCATCATATTAGAGTACATGGATAGAGGCTCTTTACACGACGTTTTGCATCGCACGGAAGCCGTGTTGACCTTATCTACGCGCATTCGATGGTCCATCAGTATCGCCAAAGCGATGGCGTATTTACACACCCACAAACCGCACGCGATTATCCACTGCGACTTGAACTGCAACAACGTTCTCATCAACCGAGACGGCGCCGTGAAAGTTACCGATTTCGGTTTATCCAAAGTCAAGCAACACAGCAAAGCGACGAGGCAAACCGGCGTGACTGGAACGGTATCTTACGCCGCACCGGAAGTTATCATCGGAAATCAATTCACGGAATCGAGCGACGTCTTTTCATACGGTGTCACCGTTTGGGAAATTGTCGCCAGGAAGATACCGTGGGACGGCTTGACGGAGTATCAAATAGTCTACCGAATGAGTTCGGCGTTGGATAACTCGGACACCGAATACGCCGCGTGCGAACAACATTTGAAAATGAACGCAAGGAGCGACGAAGAACAAGATCAAGAAAGCAGCAGCACAACAACAACATCATCATCGTCGATAGCATCGACACCGTTCCGTCCCCCGTTACAATCCATCTTGCGCGATTGTTGGTTCAAGCTTCCCGAACGCCGACCAAAAATGGGCGATATTCTCGTTCGGATGATTGAAGTACACAAAGAGGCGTGTAAAGAAGAGCGGACGAAACGACGGGAGAAAGCGAAGGAGGAGGAGGAGGTGGGAGGCGCGACGACGAAAACAATTTAATAAACCCTGTAAATCTGTATCATTATATATATACCTATTCGTCTTTGACGCTTCGCGCACACAGACAGTAGTTTTCACTCCAAATCCTCACAAACTTGGATGCAGTAATAAAGAGTTACTGAAAAGAGATACATACGCGCAAAAACGCACGAAGAAAACGTTCAAACGCCAAAACCATCCGTCGTCATGAGGGAAACCCGATCGCACCGATCGCAACAGCCTTCTTCTTTGGAGAATACTCGTAATAATAAAAAGACGACTCAGACGAATTTCCCCCAACGGCGAGGAAACGAACGCAACAAAGACGACGACGATAAAGATTCCTCCAACTACGCGCGAAACGTGCGCGCATCCCGCGAGAACGGCCTGACGAACACTGCTTTTGGTGGTGGTGATGCGCCCGCTTTCGGCAGCTTTCCCTCCAGGAAGCGACAGGGCGAGAGAGAAGAAGGGAATGCTCCCCCGGGGAGGTTTGGGGGTGGTTCTGGCCAACAGCAACACCAACAACAAAAACGAGCGAAAAAATCCGTCTTTCACGCGAAAGAGCAACAAAAGTCCGCAACCTTCCGCAACCCGGACCGAACGGACGGGACGTATTCGGACCAAGAGTTATACGAGCAAGCGATAGATCACTTGGATTACAGACGGTTGAAACGGTATAAATTGTGGTGGATTGAAGATCCGGAGTATCACCGGAAGTTGTACGAGTCGATGGCGAACGCGGGGAGTCCGGTGCGATGGTCGGAGACGGACGAGGACGAGAGGATCGAGGATATCTTGAATCCTGAGGAGAAGAAAGGGAGGAAGAAAGTGCAAGGGCCTTCCTTGCCGAAAGCGAGCGACGACGAGGACGAGATGGACGAGAAGAAAAAGAGGAGAAAAAAGACGACGAAGAAAAAGCATTCGAGCAAGGAGAAGAAGAAGAGGAAGAAGGAGAAGAAGAAGAGTCGAAAATCTTCCTCGCGGCGCAAGCGCCGAGGAGGCGGCAGCAGTAGCGAGAGTAGTAGCGAGAGTAGCAGTAGCGAAGACGACGACGACGATATCGACGAGGGCGAGTTGGTACCAGATTTTGACGGCGGCGAGGGCGGGAAAGGTAAGGACGACGAGAAGGAGCAACCCGAGCGTTTCTTGCAATTTTTAGAGAAGGAAGAGAGAGAGAAGAGAGAAAAACTCGTCGCCGCCGCAGCGTTAGAAGAACGGAAGAAGAAAGAAGAGCGTTTGCAAAGCAGCGCGGGAGGAGAAGGAAAAGAAGGAGCAACACATGTTGCGGTCGATTTCGGCCCGGCGGCGCCGCCTCCCGAGGACGAGAATAACCTCGACATCGCCGCCGGAATACGAAAACCGGGATACGGCGGTCAACTCTTACCGGGCGAAGGCTCCGCCATGGCGCAGTTCGTGCAATCCGGGGAAAGAATCCCGCGGAGAGGCGAAGTCGGGTATTCGAGCGAGCAAATCGAAAACTTCGAAAAGATGGGATACGTGATGAGCGGCAGTCGACACGCGCGCATGAACGCGGTGCGATTGAGAAAAGAAAATCAAGTGTATTCGGCGGAAGAGCAAGCGGCGTTAGCGATGATTAACTACGAGGAGAAAGCCGCGAAGGAGAAGCAAGTGATGGAAGAGTTGAAGAGGTTAGTCGATCAAGCGAAGAGGGATTGAGAGGGAAGAGCTGTTGTTTTTGTTTTGTTGGTAAATGCGCTATTTCTCTCTTTCTAAAGTTTTACATTGCTTTTACATGTATATTGCACGCGCGCTCTATTCTTCTACATATTACTACTCTACTATTAATAATCGGTTTCATTCCAGAAGTTTAAATACTCTTTCGGACGAACGTCTTTAACTAACGCCGGCACCACGTCGCCGTTCAACGCTTTATACTCCGACTTCATGTCGTCTCCGTACAATTCCTTCAACGCGCCTTCGATAATGTCGCTGTGAACGAACGCGACGATGACTTTCGCGTCGCGCTCTTCCTCGAACACGTTCGCGAACCACACGCGCATTCGATCGCGGACGGACTGCATGCTCAACTCGTTGGATTCGTACCTCAATTCGCCGTCGCTATTTACGAGTAAACCGAGTTCGTCCGCGCACGTAAACACCGAATCGCTCGTCGCTTCGCCCAAACGACATTTCGTTTCTTGCGCGGCGTTTTCTCTGGCGGCAATCTCGTAGTCGTCGTTTTCGTGTATCGACGTGATATCTCCCAGTGTTTTTGTGAATTCGCACCCTTCTAAATACTTCTCCTCTCTCCTCGCCAACGCTCGCGAGAGGCCGCCGTATTGAATCGGATCTCCCGTCAAGTCGTCTTCAAAGCTATACGGTCGACGAATCTCAAAAGGCACGGTCAAATCGATCTTATTCCGAATCAAATCGGACACTCGTATGGATTTTCCACTCGCGCTTTGGTATTTTTTCACCCCAGACGTGTGCAACACCGCGAGTCGAGAGGTTTCAATCGCCCGCGCTTGCGGCGAGGTGAAAAAAGCCACTCTTTTCGCCTCTTCCTCTCCGCTCTCCTTGAAAACCTTCTCCATGTACGTCATCAACGCTTTACCGCTCTCCGTGGCTTCGTGCAAACCCACTTGCGTTAAACTCGGATCGAGCAACGACTTCCCGGTCACTTCGTCCGTGCACGGCACTTGTTCGTTCGGCATCGGCGCTTCGCCTTTTTGTCGCTCGCCCCAAACGTTATGCGCCGCCTCGCCGTGTCGAACGAACAAGAATAACTTTCGTCCGTTTTCTCTACTGGTAGTTTCGTTGTTGTTAAAGACTTCTGCGTTTATCTTCGCGCGTATCGACCCCCACTGGCGACTGGCCCCGAACAACGCGCCGTCGTCCATCTCGTAGTTTCTTTTCCTCGCGTCTTCTCCGTTGTTCTCCTTTTCGGCATCGGAGGAGAGGATCCTCGATTCGTATTTGAACAAGTCCCGAACGGCGACGAACGCAGACTTTTCTTCCTCGATGTTCGTCGTCGCGCCTTCGACGCTTTCGCCTCCTTTTCCTCCCCCTAAAAAAGGCCGCGTGGCCTTGAATCTCATCCTCTCATCAAACCCACCTTTTCCAACGCTCTCTCTCCCTAAAACGACCACAAAGGATGTTAAGACTGCTGCTGCTATGACTACTCCTCTCGATGGTGGTGTTCTTTTGTCTTTTTTCGTTTTCATCGACGCTTCTTGGCCGTCGAGAAACGCGTCAGAATCTGATTCGTTTTCTTTCCCCGGGGACGGTTTCAACAACAAAACTTCCTCATCTCTCGCCCGTTCTGCTCTCGTGGGAGTCTTTAAAGGCGACGAGACGAAGGGTAAGAGCGTGCGAATAAAAGACGGCCCTACCCACGACGCGTTTGGTCGAGAAGTCGTCATCACTTCGCGGTCGTAGTGCAGACACACCGCTGAGAAGTGAGGAAATTCGTGGGGAAAATCCTTCAGATGTGACACCGAATAAGTCCTCTCGACGATGAATACCGAGGTCTCGTTTAAACTCTGTCTCGCCTCGTCGACCATTTTACTCGGCTTTACGCTTCGCAAACTACACGTGGTGACTCGAGAAAACGGCGAATCGTTACTCGCCGTGATATTCGGCGCTCTGTTGCCCAGTTTATTACTCCAGGTAGGTTTGATGCATTTTTCCCTTACTTTTGTTCTCTGAATGTGTTACGCGTGATGAGAGGCTCGCGCGAAACGAAGAACGACTTTACGTCAGAGTCTCGCGTAAAACAGCATCCATCGCTCGTTTTGTGGGAGCTTTTTGTGGATTTTCTTTCCTCGTTCAAGCGAGGAGAGAGGTGTTGACTAAAATCTCATCAATGTCTTTCTTTGTACTCTTAATGCACTTAATTCAACAGACGTTCGCTTCAATACACGCGAGCGCGGAGTACTTGGTGTTTTTCGCGTACAGCGTCTCACAGTGTCTGGTCGGCACGACTGTAGGTTTTCTGTTGTTTCGAAATCGCGAGCGAAATAAAGGGGAACATTTAGCCGGTGCGACGGTTGGGGTAAATCTGGGAACGTTTGCGTACCCGCTCGTATTCGCGGTGTTTGGCGAGGTCGGGTTGAGGAGAGCGGTGGTGTTTGATTTCTTTAATCAAGTGTCGATTTTAATCGCCAGCTACGTGTTGTTCGCGCTGAGTACAAGACGTGATGGTGATGGAGGTGAGAAAACGACGAAGGAGGTTATTTTGAAAGCCATCAAGACGCAAATGTTCACGCCGTGTTTACTCGCGTTGTATCTTTCGATCGCGTTGAAAGCCATTCCGAACGCGTCGATTCCGTACGCGCTGGATCAGTTTTTAGGGTCCTTGGCGGTCGCGGCAAAGCCGTTGGCGTTGTTGTCGCTTGGGATATTGTTCGAGCCTAAAATGAGTAAGAGCGAAGTTTCAGACGTGGTGACTTTGTTGTTGATTCGGTACGGAAGCGGATTACTCATCGCCGCCACGGCAATCGCGTTGAACATGTACCAATTCATAGGGGCTAGTGGATTGGCGGTGTTGACGTTAGCGCTAACCGCCCCGGTGCCCTTGATTTCTATACGATACGCCAAACAGTTTGGGTTAAACTCAGGACCGGCGGCCACGGCAGTGAATGCGAGTAACGTCGTGTCTTTTGTCGCTATTCTGATGCTCGCCGGAGCGGATTTCGAAACGCAACGGAGAAGTTTGATGTCGTTGTTCGCTTTGATTGGTTTTTTTTTATTCAGCGTTGGTTGTTTCATGAATAAAAAGGCGATGATGGTTTCAGAAGAAGGAAACGACGATTCGTTTGAAATCAGAGATATCGGCAACGGGAAGAAGCGGTTCGTTTCCACCAACGCTTTTTTGACGAGGAGGAGAGCGAATACCATCGCCATCACAAAATTCGACGATACCAATCATCATATATACAAGAGAAGGAAAAACGTCGTCCAACTCGTACCGTCGTCGTTATCACCTGTAGCAACACCACCACCCAGAGTTTGTTGTCGCACTTTTGTAGTCAGTCGTAGGATTAGGAATAGGAATAGTGACAGATTTTTTTGTGTCGCGGCACATCGAAGCGCCGCGTTGGTCTTCTAAAAATGTATGTAATAGTTAAATACAACCAATGCGTTGATAACGGTGCTATAATAAAGTATATATGTGCATGTGTATACCTGATAAGCAGGTAATGTAGCGTAATCTCTCTCTGTCTTCTCATACTCTCTCTTTTTCTTTCTTTCTTAATTGTAAATCATGTCTTGATGCATATCCGTTAAATAGCAGTTCAAAACCTTCAATCCGTAGTTCTTCTCGTCTCGACTGGTTTCTCTTTTTTGAAAAGGATCGGACCCGTCCGGCATGGCAAACCCTTCGTCGCGCATCTTTGCGTTCGCGTAATCGTCTTGACACAAGTGGCCGTACGTAAACGCGTCAATCATATCCGCGCCGAATCGCGCCATAAATTTATACACTTTCTCTTGGAACTTCGGGCCAATCAAGTACCTCGTGAATCCGGCTCCGGAGCGATCTTTCGGCCAATAGTAAAAGTTCCCGGTCAATTGTTGGCCTTTTTTCGGCCCGTCTTCGGCTAAAATTGGGTACGTGTTGCCTTGTTTATCGCAAAAACCTCCCTCGTCCGGTTGCGCGCACGCGGCTTCGTAAAAATTGGTCAACAAAACGAAATCCGCATCCTCGGGGACGTTGGCGACGATCGCGTCTAAATGTTTCATCTGCCAGTTCAAACCGTCCGCTTCCATGATCAACGAAAACTTCTTCCCCGAGTTGGACTCTAACACCGTGCGCCAGGCGTGCATGTGGCCGAATAAACACCCGATGTGATGCGCGCCGCCGTATTGTTCTTCAGTCATCCCTCCCGTGCTGTTTCGTTCGTCGACGATACCCAACCACGGCAAATTTTTCAAGTTGTCTCCGTTTCTCAACGCGTCCGGGTGTTTCCATCCTCTCTGGAAGAACTCTTTATTCAACTTCCTTATCGGTTCGACCGCCCATTCCGCGTCGCCGATGTTTTCCGGCCACTCCGTCGGCGTCACGCCGACGTCGCTCGTCGCGTCCGGCAACGTCTTTCGAATCTTATCAAAGTTCTCGTGATCTTCCGCGTCGTTCCTTTGAACGATGACGACGATATCCGCCGAGTGAATCCGCACCGGAGAATCTTCCCACGCGACCTCCTCTTCCTCGCCTAACAACGCATCTCTCTTTACATCCTCCAAACTTACGCTGCTTTCCTCGCTCGGCAAAGAAGCGTACTTCTTCTGGTACTCGTCGTACACGCGCCACTTGGCGAGTGCCATCGCTTTGCGAACGAACGGCGAAAGCTCAATCTCCTCATCATCATCGTTCATTTCACCACCACCCAACGCTTCGATGTTGTTGATAGTATTCTGTGCATCATCGTCTGTTTTCGTGGACCAAGTCATGTTATCGCAAAATCCTGGGTGCAACCGGTTCCACTCTTCGTTCGATGTTTTCGTCTGCGAGAGGTCTGCCTTCAGTGATGCCGCGGATGTGCTGGACAGACTGGCGAATGCGACGATAAAGAAGAGGAGTGAAGACGCGACGCCATTGCTGGTAAATTTTCTTGCAAAACTCGTCCTCGCATTCGTTCGGTCTTCTGAGGACAACAGCGGCGACGACGACGTCAGCATCGATGAGTATTCTGCGTATAAAAAGCCGCGCGCGCGGGGAATGGATGAATGGAAATTCGAGACGACTCAACGCAAAACGCTCTCTCTCTCTCCTGATGTTGAGAACTTTAGAGATATAAACGACAGAAACGAGAGGAACAAAGCTTTCAAAGGTTCTCTCTTTCTCTCTCTGTGTGTGTATATCTCTGCCTCTCTGATGAAGCGTCGATGTATGAAGCGCAGCGAGCGGATGATTTTTAGAGTTTGGGTCGAGTTTCTATTTAGGGTGGCAGCTGTTCTTTACAACGGTGTCTTTTATGGGCGAGTCGCGTATCGTCATCAGTCTTTCATGACTGCGTCTGGCGCGTCCTTCTCCTTCCCCGCGTCGTCTTTTTCGTCTTCGTCTTCCTCTTCCTCTTCCGATGAATCATCTTCTTCTTCTTCATCTTCGCCTTTGGCGACGGCGACGTCGAACTCAAACTCCAAATCCGCGCCGAGGTACGAATCGCACATGAAGTACAACGCGTATTTACGTTTACCTTCCTCGGAGGGCGAGGCGAAACTTAACTTTACCTTGGAGCTTTTGACCAGATTGACTCTTTTAATCGCGCATAAGCGGTTGTCTTTTTCGTCGCCGACGACGACCCACCAACTTTCTTCGCGCGGTATCGGGTATCGACTGCAATTGACAGGAGGTAAAAGCGATACGGAATCGCCAAACTCCCACTCGCGAGAGACGTTGACTTCGACGTCGATGGTTGAGCTCGTGGAGATTTGCGAGGCGTTGGTGACTTTGTGTTCGCAATCGACGTTCGGGTACCGATTCGCGGCTTTCGCGACGTCCGAGAGTTGTCGCTTGGACAAGTCGCTCAAAATGTCCCCTCGCACGGAATCCTCCGCGTCTAACAACTCGTACACGGATTCCACGTCCTTATCCTTCGCTTTTAACGCTATGGATTTCGTCACGTGCGGTAATTGTAACACGCCGGCGTCTTTATCCCACATGGCTTGCGTTAACATTTGCGACAATTCCATGGCGCACATCGCCGGCGATAACCAGCCGTTGCTGGAAATTACATCCACCATGGCCAAGAGTAAACGCAAAGCGGTCGGTAAGATGGACTCTAAATCTCTCGCAAGGTCACCTGGTAACGCGACGCGACTTAAATGAGCTTGGAGCAACGCGCAAGTCTTGACGTGCGGGTCGTTTGTTTTCCTATTCGTCATCGCGATGGGCGAGTGGTTCAAGACGCGACGTATGATTTCCGCCTCGCCCGGGCGAATCGGCACCGAATCAAACTCGCTCGCGCCTGAAACGATTTCCAAAATACCTTTCAGCTTTGTTTTTGCAGTTAAGGATGCCGCGAATAACTCAACCGTGGTATATTGCGCGTAATAATAACTCGCAATCATCCCGAGGTTCAAAGGTGAAATTTCATTCTCGCCAGTCTCGTCGTCGTCTTCGATTTGCGCGCATTTGGACACCTCCAAGTCGGATAAGGTGCTCTCGACGAGTTCACTCAACGCGTCCGAGACGTGTCTGTGAGACGTCCCAGTCAAGTTGTAATAGTTTGGATTCCTCGTTAATCGACGATAATAGTACGTCCAGGTGAGATAATCCACGGCGTCTTGTTTGGTTTCGATAGTTCTCGTGACGATTTCCGCGTTGAAGTGATCGTGTAAGAAGTGATCCAAGTGCGATTCCACCGGGAACGGTTCGTGAAGGAACTTGGAGTAGTACGCTTTCTTAGGCTGAGAACACATTAGCACGCACGTGCCGTGTTCATCTGCGCCTGGACGCCCACACTTGGCGGTCATTTGCAACACGTCCACGACAGGGTAATCCGCCGCGGAGGAACCTCCGGCGTCGTAGAGTTGCGTCCCAGAAACGACGACGAGCTTTGCTTTTTGTCGTAAAGTCCACACCGAGGCGGCTTCGCAAATCATCAGCGAACACGCGTTACACTCAAACGCCAAGAACAACGCTTCTTTTTCGACTTTCGACAACCCTTCGTGAATGACGGCGATGCCAAAAGTCATCGCGTGTTTCACGCCGGCGTCGGATTCAATCTTCTCGGAGAGTTGTTCTAAGACGTTTTCGTCTTCCGAAGAGACGTTTCGAAAGTACCCTTCGTCGTTGTCGTTGAGAGCGTAGGAGAGTAATTCCAACGCGCGTTGTTTCGCGTGTTTCCTCGTCGGCGCAAAAACAATCGCCGGTTCTTTCTTCTCGCAGTGCGTCTTGATCGCTCTGTACGTCGGTCGCGACATCGCTTGGACGCGAGATTCGTAATTGACGACGTCGAATCCGCGGACGAACAAGCGCAAAGGCGTTGGACGCGCGGACGGGGCGAAATTAAACTGCCTTTTGGAGTTTACTCCGAGCCATTCGGCTAAATCTTTCGCGTTCGCGACGGAGGCGGATAAACCGAGAATGCGAATCGGCGGCGCCGATTTTTTTCCATCTTTTTTCGTTCCTTCTTCTTCTTCATCTTCTTCTTCTTCGCGTTGCTTTTGAACGGAGACGTATCGCATTCTCGAGCAGGCGACTTCAATCGTGGCCCCGTGCGCGCCACCGATTAAATGAAGCGCGTCCGCGATGAACAATTTCACTTTTTGCACGTTCTTGCGTTGTTTCCATCTTCTCGATAAAATGTCCCAATTCTTAGCGCTCGAGACGATGACTCGAGAGCGTTCGAGCAACTTCAAATCCGTCGCCACGTCGCCGGTTAATATGCACGTCGGAATGCCCATGGTGTCTTCGAATTTTACTTTCCAATCCGCGTATCGCGCTTCAGCGATGTCATCGATGGGAGCACAGTAAACACATCTCGCGTTTTCCACGCCGTGCGTTTCCACCGCGCGCAAGATGGCCAACTCCGCGCAGACGGATTTTCCCGAGCCGGCGGGAGCGGACACGTATACGCTCTCGTCAGAATCCGTCAACGCTTGATACGTTTGCGTTTGAATCGGATTCATCAACTTGAAACCGTCGCCTTGGGGAAGTTTTGAATACATCTTTGCAAACCCAAACTTCGCCTCTCGAATTGGAATCGGTTGTAAATCCAACAACTCTGTCGGCGCGGCGAACTTTTCCGGCAACAACAAGTGCTTAAACGAGACTGGAATGACGGTATCTCCGCCTAACCACGCGTCCGAGGTGACCCGAATAAAATATTGAGGAGGAATTGGATCTAACAACGGCACCGTAAAACTCACCGAATGTTCCTCGTCTTTGTTTTGGTACTTCAACGTGAAATATTCCGAGTGCAAAATCTTCTCGCCGTCGTTGTCTTCGACCATGATCCAAAAGCCTTGCGCGAACGAGTGAAACCGTTGATCCCAAACGAAATCTGGGGTCAAAACGACGTCCACTTTCAACGTCGAACGCGTGATTGGCTGCACGTGCGCCTGAATATCCATTCGAGGGAACTGGTGGACAAACTTATGTATCGCTTTACCCATTTTCGGAAATCGAATCAACTCGCCGATTTCTTGCGAAGTCAATTCAAAATACTGCTCCCAACTGACGTCTTTGCGTTCGATTTTCATCAAGATGTCGTTCGGGATGGCTTTGAACTGTCTCAAAGGCGTTTGCGAGGACCACGTTTTCTTTCCAGCCATTTTGCACAAGTTGAGCGATTTTTCACAGAGTTGCGCCCATCCTCGTTTCAAGACGATTTCAAAGATACATCGCAACAATCTTCCCGCGGATTGGGTGATGTACACCATATCCGCCGATAACGAGAAACCTTCTAAACTCATGTTCGAAATGTACGCTTGGAGTAAGATGTTTATCTTCGCCGTCGATTCTTCTATGGATTCCTTCACCGGGATTGGCACTCTTTCCGCTAACGTCGCCAGTTCGATTTTTTCCTCTTGACGCACGGTGACGAATTTGAATTCCTCCGCTAACGAGAACAAACGGCACAGTTCAATGTCACCCATTTGCGGTTTCAAGTGTTCGTGGAACGCTTTCACCGTCCCATGAGAGACGTAATACTGACTGGCGATTCGACCTAAATCCGTGGCTTGTAAACCTCCGCCTCTTTTATCGTATCGAATCAAACCGGCTTTGTCGAGCGACAACGCCGCCGAGTGTACTAAATCCGCTCTTCGGCTCGATAACGTCGGATCGTCTTCCACGGCAGATCGCGGCACGCCGTACAAGACTGGGTTTCTCAACATTCTCACGAATAAGTAAGTATACCCGAGCCATTTGACGGCATCGTCTACGGAAGCTATGGAACCTAAAACAATCTCCGCGTTGAGCGAATCTGCTAGTTTGGCCACGAATTGACTTTCAATCGGTAACTGTTGATTGAATAAAGATAAATAGTATTGCAGTTCTGTGTGTTGGGTGATGATGATCCCTTCCCCGAACGTATCGAATTGAGGACGACCAGCTCTGCCCATCATTTGCATGACGTCTTGGAATGACAGTTCGTCCCAACCGCCTTTTTCGGGGTTGTACACTTGCGTCCCTTTGATTATGACCGTGTGCGCGGGCAAGTTCACGCCCCATGCTAAGGTTGCCGTTGACACGAGCACTTGAATGTGCCCATCCGCAAACAACTCTTCAACTAACGTTCTATCGGCGCGAACCATCCCCGCGTGGTGAATGGCGAAGCCGTATCTTAATAACTCTTTCAAATCATTCGATTTGACGTTTTCGGATTCTTGTCGTAAAATTTCCGCCGTGGCAGTATCGCTCCCGACGTACTTCCCGATTGTTTCGTTTTCTATGGCCATGTCGCGCAAAGCTTTCGCCGTTTTGTACGTTTCTTTTCTCGAGTGCACGAACACCATCACTTGCGTTTGACCAGCTTGTTCGTCGACTTTTTCGTAGCACACTTCGTTCATCAACTGAAAGCGTTGCAACGGTTTCTTCACCGTGATGCCGATGAATTGCGATTGCAACGGGCACGGTCTGTATGAGTTATCAAAGACGAACAACCCTTTTCCGTGGTCGACACGAGCGAACGCGGCGACGTCGTCGTAGTTCGGTAGCGTGGCAGATAAACCAACGAATCGGACGTGTTTGCGAGTCTCTTCGACTTGTCGGATCGTACGCGCGATGATGGATTCCAAGACTGGACCGCGACCGTCGTGCAACAAGTGAACTTCGTCGACAATCAACAACGACACGGATTGCGTGTACGCGCGGTCGCCAGACTTTCGCGTTATGATGTCCCATTTTTCAGGAGTACTGACGATGATCTGCGTGTCTTCAATTTCTGCTTTGGACATGGAAACGTCCCCGGTCAATTCGCGGACGTTTACTCCGAAATCTTTCAACCGTTCGCTCAAGTTACCGACTACTTCCGCGACCAACGCTTTCATCGGAGCGACGTATACTATTTTAAACTTGGTCAAATCAATCTCGCCGGTGTCTGGATCGAGGTGTTTTCCTATTTCATGGCATATGGTGAGCACCGCAACGTTCGTTTTTCCCGCCCCAGTTGGCGCGCAGAGTAACATGTTTTCTGGCGACAACAACGCCGTCTCGTACACTCTCGATTGGACTCTGTTCAAACTTTTCATGCCTTTAAACGCCGGCCTGGCCCATTCGGGAATTTCCTCGATTGGTCGTAGCTTTTCGTTATCCGCAAACGGCGGCGCTTTCATCGCCGGCACGTGCACTTCCTCGTATCCTTTCTTTTGCGTTCGAAACGAGCCTTCTGGGAGTTCGCACTTCGCGTTGGCCATCAAGCGACTGCCTTGATGAAACGCCAACGCGTCCAGTTCTAAGACTTTTCGGTGCGCGCTCGCGCCGAGCTCTTTTTCTCTTCTCTTTTGCGCGTCTAATCGTAACTTTTTCGCTTCTTCTCGGATTTTGTTCTCGACATTTTCCTGTCGCTCTCGCGCGGACGCCCTCGTCGCTTTCATTTCGGACAAGATCAACGCGCCGTTGGAATCGTTGCTCATTAAATTTTCAATGTCTTGCTTCTCCGTTTCCGATTGCGCTCTCGAGAGTTTCGTGCACCACAAGATGACGTCTCTGTTTTGCATCAACGTTTTCACCAAATCGAATTTGTCGTACTCGAGAAGTCGAACGAGTTCATTTTCTCGCGATCGGTCGTCCGGCGCCTCCAGCGCTTGCAAAGCCTTCTCGGCGATTTCGGACATTTTCGTCTGATCGTTTTCTTTCTCCTCTTCGGTGGTCGCGGTTGACGAACCCGAGAAAGCGTTGGAAATTAAACGCTGCAAATAATAGGCGTCAATTTCCGACGGACGAACTATCACGTGTTGTTTCTTGTGTCTTTTTTTCGGTTCACCAAGAGAGTCATCAGAAGCGTCCGAATCCTCTTCCTCCTCGTCTTTATCGTCGTCGTCATCCGAATCTTCTTCCTCCGACTCCGACCTCAACTCTCTCAACTCCGCTCTGTTTCCACCGTCTCCGTCGTCGTCGTCGTCCGAATCGTCCTCGTCGCTCTCTTCAAACTCCACCGCAACGCCAACGTCGTCGTCCATCTCTTCGTTCTCGCCGTTTTCGTACTCTGGATTCCCCTCCTCCCCCTGGCCGGCGGGCGTAAAATCCGTAATCATCTTCCCCACCGCGACTAACTTGGCAAACTTCTCCTCCGATAACTCCCCAACCAAACTCTCCACCTCTTCCTTCCGTTTCTTCTCGTTCACGGAAGTATCCTTCAACGTCTCCAACACCTCCTCCGCCGCGCCTCTCAACACGTCCGACGGTTGCTCGCCGAATTGTTCCGTCATCGATTTCAACAAAACTTCGTACGCCGCTCGCGTTTCTCTCGTCTTGGGTTTATACCCGCTGTTAAAGTTCATCTCGGAAGAGAGGACGTCTTTTTTGTGACCTGTTTTCTTTCTCTTCTTGTGCGTAGCGTTCGTCGCGAATGCGTCCGAATCTTGCGAATGCTTCACATCGATCGCATTTTTGGTCTTCTTTTTCTTCGCATGAATCTTGTCGTCGTTGGTTGTTTTAACGCGATCCCCGAACGCTTTCGCATCGATCCTGCCCCATAAACTTTCCGGCATCCCGCTCGGTTCGTGCATGCGTCTTTCCGTTTTATCCGCTTGGAGGACCAAGGACGCGTTCGCTTTGTATTCGTACTGCCGGAATCGGGCGGCGCGTTCTGCGGCGGAACCGATGGTTTTCTCGTCATCTTGAACGCCCATTAT
>JGI20151J14362_10001461_pt1 | contig 17107 bp, 14 predicted proteins | sample COG_01_FD_14362 | JGI IMG/M metagenome (IMG submission 14362)
CGCGCCAAAGTCACGAAGTCCCGCGCTCTTCGCCAAGTCGGCATACCCGCACCGCGTCAGGTCCGCGACGAGCCTGCGATCGGGTCCGTGGATGCCCGCGTGTGTCCCCGGCGCCCGAGAGGGTCCGGACGTCGACACCACCACGCGCGAGGAGTCCTCATCTGTTTGTGGTGTGTTCACGTCCCCGTCGGTTTTTGCGTTTACGGAGTCCGCTTCGTCCAATTCGTCGTGAAAGTCGCGCGCGTCTTTGGCGACTCTGCGGTCCACGGCGATGAGCGGTGCGCCCGTGAGTTTCGACACGATGCGTCCAAGTAACGCCCGACCGGCGCCGAGCTCCAGCACCGCGCGTCGGCCCCGCCCCGCCCCGCCCCGCGCGTCTGCGTCGGCGTCATCTCTAAATGTTGTTTGTTCTTTCATGGCTGTCTTGGATGTCGATGTCATCAGCGGGGCGATGAGCTCGGCGAGTGACTCTAGCTGTGGCTGGTGCAGGTGCCGCTTGCCGGCGGAGTACCACGTGGTCGTCGCCGGTCGGTCCGTGCCCGTATCGCCCGCGACGACGGCCTCGAACGCCCTGGCCGCGCGCAGGTGGTCGCCGACATCCCCAGGCGCCACCGCCGCTCCGCCGACTGCGCCCGTTCCGAGCGCCGGGTGCGTCGCGAGTGCGACCTTCGGGAGGGTCCGCGCGATGGCCTCGAGGGTCCGACAGAACGCCTCCGCGTTCGCGATGGCGGTGTCCTCATCCGCCTCGGTCATTTAATCCGTGCGGGCCCCTCTCCCTCATCCACCGGGCGCCCTCCGTTGTGATGAGATGATGGAGGTGAAACTTCATTTCCTGTCTGCAAGTCCCGTCTTTTCTCTGACTGGTCACCTGTGCAACTGTGAGGATTTGGAAACTCGAACGCTGATTGGTCAACCCTGAAACTCGATGCCAGACTGATGACGGGGCTCTCATTGCATCCACCGCGATCCCCCACAGTGACCCACACGCGAGGCTATCGCATCGTCGCACGTCGCGAATCGCTCATCGCGGCTGTCCGATGGCCACGTCGATCGGTATGCTGCGCTGCACGGCGGCGGTCGCCGGCGCGTCCGCCACCGCCCCGCGCGCGTCCGGACGTGTAGGGACATCCTTCCGTGCCTCCGTCGCCCCGACCAGGGTCGGGTCCGGCGGGGCGACGCTGAGGCGGACGGGCGCGCGATCGGGCGCGGTCGTCACGCGCGCCTCCATCGAGCAGGTCATCTCCGACCTCGCCACCGGCGTCGGTCTCCCGTGCACGGTGCGTCGAGACACCGAATACCCGCCGTCCAACCAGCCGCCCGCGCGGATCGACAACAGAAATCTCCCAACGTTGCACGACTCACTGACGAACCGGTCCTTCCCCATCCTCCCCATCAGGTTCAAAACTGCGGTGACATGATCTACCGCTCCACCCTCGACCCCGCGCTTCGCATGGAGGAGAAGAGGGTCATCACCGAAGTCGGCGCGCTCATCCTGGCCACCCTCGGGCTCTACCTCACAATCACCCCAGGCGTCCTCGGAGGCTTCGTCGACTACTACGTCCTCCGCCCGCTCTTGGGGCAGAAGAGGTACACGATCGACGATTTCGTCGTGAAAGACAAGCTCGGCGAGGGCGGCTTCGGCGTGGTGTACAGGGCCACCGGCAAGAACGACGGGGAGACGTACGTGCTGAAGCAGTGCAAGGACTACGGCGAGGCTGAGATCTGGACCAACTCGCGGCTGCAGCGAGCGTGCCCCGACGCCATCGCCTCTTACTGCGGCGCCTTCTACGGCCCGAAGAACTTCAAAGGGAGGAACGTGATCAAGGACGGGAGCATCTGGAAGAGGGCGCTTAACTCCCGGGCTGGGCAGGAGGAGGAGGAGGATCCGCTCTGGATCGTGTGGAAGTTTGAGGGGAGCGACACGCTCTTCAAGCTCATGAACGACAAGGATTTCCCTTACAACGTCGAGCCGTATCTCTTCAAAAGCGGCGTGGCGATCGACGGGGAGCCCAAGGGCACGAAGCGCAAGGCTAAGATCATCTCCACCATCTTCGGGCAGATTTTGGAGAACCTCAGCGCGGCGCACGGCACCGGGATCATCCTCCGCGACGTCAAGCCCGAGAACATCATCTTCGACCCCGTCAAGGGTAAGTTCAAGCTCATCGACCTCGGCGCGGCGGCGGATCTCCGCTTCGGTTTCAACTACCAGCCCAAGGAGTTCATCCTGGACCCGCGGTTCAGCGGGCCGGAGGAGTACATCATGTCCACGCAGACCCCGGAGCCCCCGCCCACGCCCGTGGCGCTCGCGCTCTCCCCCGCGCTCTGGCAGCTCAACCTCCCCGACCGATTCGACTCGTACTCGGCGGGGGTGACGCTGCTGCAGATGTGCCTGCCCACGTTGCGCAGCGACAACAACCTCATCGCGTTCAGGAAGAAGCTCGAGGATAACGGCGAGAGCCTGAGCCAGTGGCGCAGCGAGCTACCCCCGCGGTGGTTCGCCGGGGCGGACGGCGAAGGGTTCGAGGTGCTAGACCGCGACGACCGCGCCGGATGGGAGTTGTGCAAGTCTCTCATGTTTCGGACGCGCGAGAAGCGCTCGAGCGCGACTGGCGCGCGGTTCAGCCGGTTCATCCAGGGCAGGAACCCGGTGGTGGGTATCCTCGACTCGCTCATTCCAACCCCGGAGGAGTCGGACCAGGAAGGGGAGGAGGGCGGTTTACTGGCGTGGCTGGTGTTCCGGGTGGCGAGGTCGGGGACGAACAGGGAGGGCGGCTTCACCGAGGCGCAGCTCTCGAATTTCCGCGAGGAGGGGACCATCGAGAAGGAGGAGGACGCGTCGAAGTACCTCGGCATGGTCGCGACGGAGACCTTGGCCAAGTACGGGGTGAACAAGATGGATAGGGCCATGGACGACGAGGACGAGGCCGGCGGCGGTGAGGCGGATGAGGACGACGAGGTGCCCCCACCCAAGGCGCAGTTCAAGAACCCGTTCGCGGGGTTCCAGATGCCGAAGATCGGCGGCGACGACTGATAGGGTAGAAATGAGTGCGATGTCCTTATTTTCTCTGAGGGGACTGAGCCGCTCTGTTTGCGATGTACAACCCCTCAAGCTAACGCGGGGGGAGAATCGTTCCGCCCCGGTTTCTGTTTTTGCGCCCAACAACACAATCACATCCCGGAGTTTAGCAGGTAGTCAGCGAGGTTACCGACGCAGGTGTTGCAGTTGTTACCCTGGATGTTCTCGCCGTGGGTGCCGATCACCACGCACGTGGCCGCCTTCCACGCGAAGATCCCCTGTTTATCCTGCGATGTGAGAGAAAGGGACGGGCGGGTGGTGAGTCCCCGGATCTCGGGCGGGCCGAGGGAAAAAAAACTGACAACGCACCCTCTTGCCCGCGATGAAGCGATCGTCCGAGCGGATGAACATGTGCTTCTCGCCGCAGAGGTAGATGCCGCCCGCCTGGAGCCCGGAGGGATCCTCAAAGGCCGCGACCAACTTCTGCACCTCCTCGGGGGACACCTGCGTGGATGACGGGGGAGGAAGGTAAGGGATCTCGGCTCGACGCGGCTCAACGACTAAAAAAAAGGGACGGGACGGGCCCGCGGGACGCGCGGGGACGCACGTTGAACCCGGCGGAGACGGCCCAGATGGCGCCATCGACGCCGCAGATGGCTCCCTGGACCACGTGACCGGTCCCGATAAGGTGGTCGTCGACGTAAGACTGCCAGCTCATGGTGATCTGTCTGCCTGTGCAAAGAAGTGTGCCCACCCTCGGCTCGAGCTCTCGTCAGCTCGAGGACTTTGGCAATCGCAAAAGTGTCCCTCCCCGAGCCTTGCCATCGCCACATCACGTAGCGCCCGCTCGTCTTGATCCGACGAGGCACGATGGGCAAGGGCACCAAGCCCCCCGCGGCACCGCCGGACTCGATCTCGCTGCACCGCAAGCTCGACCCCATCTACGAGTGCGTCGACACCGGGCAGAACAAGGCGGCGCTCAGGCTCATCGGCGATCTGCTCAAGAAGTACCCGACTCTGCAGATCGCGCGGGTGCTCAAGGGCATCACGCTATCGCGCATGGGCNGGGAGGACGAGGGCATGGATCTCTGCGAAGAGGTCAGAGCCGAGGGACCCGCCGACGATACCGTCNTNAACACCCTCGCGCTCTTCTACAAGAACGTCGGTGCCGCCCAGCAGCAGGTTGAGATGTTCGANCGCGCGTCCGAGAGGGACCCGCGCAACACCGAGCACCTGACGCTCCTCTTCCAGGCGTACGCCAGGGCCTACGACTTTGTCAAGCAGCAGCAGTGCGCCATGAAGCTGTACAGGCTCACGAACAACCCCAAACACGTCATGTGGGCGGTCTGCGCCATGCTCATGCAGGCCGAGGCCAATCCCACGGCGCTGGCGTTAGCCGCCGGGATGTGCTCCAAGCTGGAGGCGAAGGGATCCATCGCGGACAGGGAGTCCTTGCTGGTCTACGCCAGGGTGCTGAGGGAGTGCGGGAAAGGGGAGAAGGCGCTGGAGCTGCTGGGTGGTGCGTTGGGTACGAAGTGCGTGCCGATGGCGGCGGAGCGAGCTAACCTGTGCGCGGTGCAAGCCGCCGCGTTCGGCCAGAACGGGGAGACGATGCGACACTGGCGCGACTTACTGACGCACGCGCCCGACGATTGGATCGCGATGTCATCCGCGATGGACATCGCCATGCCCGCGACGAACGCGGCGGTGACGCACCGGCCGCAGGTGCCCGCGGGGGGTACGAGGATGGCCCCGGACGCGCACGTCGTCGGCGGGGTCGGGACGGTGAAAGTCGGGTCGAGCTCAAGTGACTTGGCGAAACTACTCGGACGCGTCGCGCTCGAGCCATCGAACGACGATACGGGTACGGGTACGAGTACCGAGGCGGCGTTGAACGCGGGGCGGACGCTTGTTGACGAGATTCGTGCGGCGTCGGATGGACTCGGCGGTGCCTTCAAAGCCGGCCGGGGCGCGTACCTTCTCGCCGTCGAATTCGCGTATCGCTCGGTTCAATCGCCGGCTGGATCCCCGCTCGGGTCACTCGGCGACGCGATGGCTAGCTACTGGGCACAGTTCGGGACGTGGACCAGCTGCGCGAGGGACCTGAGGCCGTACTGCGACGCGATCGTGCGGACTGACCCGGGCGTCGCGAAGGCGCTCGGCGATAAGTTTGTCGAAGAAGCGAACGCGTTGCCCGAGGCGGAGGGCGGGAGCGACGGGAAGGAGGCGCAGCGTCGCCTGCGCCGGGTCATCGCCGCGCACGCCATCTCCGCGCAGCTTGGACAAAACGGCGGGTCGTGGCGCGTCACCGCGGGGGATAAGGATGTCCCGCCGGGGCTCGCGCGGCCTTCGCTCGGGCACTGCGAGGGTCGAGCGCGCGCCGCGACGGCGATGCATCTGTACCGAAACTCCAAGCCCGCGTTCGCGGGTCCCGACCCGAGGGAACCCACCCCGGCGGATACCGCCGCGCTGCTCGCGACGCAGGCGCTGTGCGCGGAGGCGACGGGCCACGCGGTGCTCGCGGCGAAGGGAACCGACGAGTCTGCGAAAAACGGGTCCCTGAGGGAGGCGGCCATGTCGCTCCTCGCGGCGGCGGCGGTTGCCGAGGAAGGAATCGGTTCCAGCCCCAACCACGCGGAGCTTCGGCTCGGTCTGAGCTCCGTGTACGCGCTGCTCGGCGCGGCGACGGCGGCGCGGGACGTCTTCGCGCCCATAGACATCAAGAACATCCAGATGGACTCGATGATCCACCACATCTTACCAGTCGCGGAGGGCGGAGCCGCGCCGCAGGTCACGTTCCGCGTCACCCAGTTCGCGGACAACCTCCGCAACGAGGTCCGGCGGGACATCCCGGAAGGGTGCGTCAAGGCGTACGAGAACGGGGTGTACACGAAGGCGTTGGAGTACGTGGACTTTCACGAGCGTCTTCGAGCGTCGCACTCGTCGGCGGCGGCGACGGTGGCGAAGGTCCGGGCGACTCTGCGGGAGATGTCGTGCGGCGGCGGCGCGGACGTCGGGGCCGTGCCGGCGGGGGTGCCGGGCCCGGTGATGGGCGCGCTGGACTCCGCGGCGACGGCGTGTCAATCGCTGATTGCCACGTGGCAAACCGCGAGGTACAACGAGGATTTGGCGACCAACCCCGCGTGGGCGCCGCCGACGCACGGGTCGAACGCGCTCGCCGTCCCGGACTGGTGGCGGGCTCGAGACGGCTCGGACCTAAACCCCGGGTGCGCCGTGCCCGTCGCGGGTGTCCACGACGCCGGCACGGGCGCCGGCGCGTCCGTCGCGCACCGCGCGGGTTGGCGCGCGGCGCTCCGCAGGCGATGCGCGGAGGTCCACGCGCTTCACCGCGCCGCCGCCGTCTCCTCGACCCCGAACGCCCCGGGGCTCAACGCCCTCGCCACGCTTCGAACGATCGAGACGCTGACGGAGCCGAGCGACGTCAACGCGCTCGCGGACGCGGCGAAGGTGCTCGCGCCGGTGACGGCGGACGCGGACGCCGTCAGCGACGCCATGCTCGACGCGCTGGCCTCCCTCCTCCGCCGGGTCGCAGGCGAAACGCCAGACCCCGACGAGGTCTCCGTCGCGAAGCTCGAGGCGTTCGCCGATTCGTTCGCACAGCTGTGCACGCGCGCGGCGTCGGGTCTGAGACGGGGCGAGGACGACGCGGTGGACCGCGCGGCGAACGGTGCGGTGCCGTTCGCGTTCTACGCCGTCGCCGACGCGGGCGTCGGCGTCGTCGTCGCGACGCAGTCGTGGGCGGGCGCCGTCGCGGGCAGTTCTGGAAAGGCTTCTGGAAAGACTTCTGGAAACACATCAGAGGCTTCTGGAAAGATCGCGGGCAACCCCGCGCTCGTCGCCGCGGTTAAGTCCGCGGCGGGCACTATCGCGGATGCCATCGCCAAAGTTGTGGACGCGGCGACGCACAGCTGTGCTGCATCGTCGGAGGTTGACGACGCCCGGAAGGTATTCGCGGCGATGGACGAGTGGTGCGGCCCCGCGCCGGGCGGCGACGGTGCGCGGGTTCTGAGCTCGCGGTACGCGGCGGAGGCTGCGAAGAGGGTGGTGTCGTCGCAACGATCGACGCTGGGTATGGTTAGGGATCACGGCGAGAGGCTCGTGTCGCAGCTTCGGGTCATAGCGGACAGACGCGATTAGTAAAGTTTGGTAAAGTTAATATCTCGGCTTAACCGGTGCTACTTGGTGCTACTGTCTCGCGTGAGGACTACTGCTTGGGTTTGTCTTCGGTGTCGACGCCGCTCGCGGCGAACCCCCTTCCGGCGTTGGGGTTCCCTTTCCCCCCCGCATCGCCGCCGTCTCCCTCCTCGTCCCCAGCCGCTCCGTCCTCCTCCTCCTCCTCCGATCCGGTGCCAAACTCTTGCTCCATCCGCTCCTTCGCGCGATGAATCTTGGACTGTAGGTAGAAGCTGGCCTTCTCGTTCGCCTCGAACATCTTCTGGTACCGCGCCATGGCCTCCTCGAGCGTGGCGCCCGCGTCGATCCCTAAGATCATGCGCGCCTCGTCGAGCGCCATGGTCTTCTTCCCGAACACGGACGCGGCGGTGCCCTTGGCGGCCTCCTGCGCCACCCCCGAGCGCTGTGCGTTGACCAGGGCCTTCTGGTAGGCCTGCGACGCCGCCTTGACCAGCATGCTGCCGCCCGCGATGATGAGGTTGGCGAGAAGCCTCGACATCCTGCCACCCCTTCGCCGTGCCTCGTCTCAATGAGGAAGACCTAAATTCACGGCGGAACTCGAGGAGAACAATTGAAACGCGCTCTAAAATCTGGGCGGGACGCAGAGCGCCCCGCCCGCGGCCACGGACGGTCAGGGCGCATCGAGGAAGGGACGCACCGATACGTCGACGCATACGGTCATGGGTCAGGGAGGCGCGGGCGCCGCGACGACGGGGGACGGCGAGAAGGGCGCGCTGCCCTCGCTCAAGCAGGTGGCGGAGCGGACGAGTCACAGCGAGCTGGCCATGTCGCCCTCGCTCCTCGCCTTCAACCGGTACCAGCAGCAGCAGCGCGAGGAGCTGAAGAACCCAGGCATGCTCGCGGCCGCGCGCGATGAGCTCAAGGACGCGGGTAAGGACGACACCAACGTGGAGCTCGAGCTGCAGAAGGTGATCGGGAAGCGATGGAAGAATCTCAACCGGGAGACCAAGGACGCGCTCATCGCGGAGGCGCGGGGCGAGCAGGCGAAGCTCGTGGCGAGTGGGGGCGTCCCCGCGCCGTCAAACTCCGGCCGCGGGTCCAAATCCAAGCGCAGCAAGCTCGGACCGGACGGCCAGCCACTGCCCAAGCGGTCCAGGGGTCGGCCTCGCAAGAGCGCGTCCAACGCCGACGCCGCATTGCCTCTGACTGCCCAGCCCGCGGGTGCCCCCGCGACGGTGGGCGCGACCGGCACGAGCGTCCCGGTGTTCATCACCGCGCAGCAGGCGCAGGCGGCGCAGGCGCAGATCGGCCAGCCCTTGAGGCAGGTGATGTCCACGGACGGCCCGCTGAGGCCGGTGCCGCCGGGTGGCGAGAATCTCATCGGTCACGTCGTGGAGGGCGTGGTGGACGGAGCGTTCGACGTGGGGTACTTTCTGACCGTTCGGGCCAACGGGTGCTTACTGCGGGGGATCATATGGAAGGACGAGGAGTGCGTCAGGGCGGTGGGCGCCAACGCGCAGGCTAAGAAACTCAAGTAAATAGCGGTGTAACAACGAAACGAGACGAGAAAAACGATTATAAATCATCATATCCGGTGAGGCCACGTCGTCTCCGCGCAGTTCGTCCCGCGCGCGGTCCATCCGTCGTCGATCCCTCGGGTCACCTCGGCCTACTCGGTATCATGTTCGCGGCGTTGGCGTCGCATGCGCCCGTCGCGGCCGCCCCCGCGCGGGCGTCCGTCGCCGATCGCCGCTCGTCCTCCGAGCTTTATCCGACGTTGGATAACCGCCGGGACGCGCGTCGCGCAGCCCCATCGCGTCGCTCGACCCGCGTCTGCGCGTACCGCGCGGACGCGGCTCGCTCCGAGACCGACGTCGCGTCCGAACCCGCGCGCCGCGCGATCCTCGGGGGCGTCGCCGCGACCGTCGGCGCGTGGTCGCTCCCTTCGTTCGCGGAGGATGCCGCGGAGGCCCCGACGCCTCCCCCGCCCGCGAAGGGCGCGATCCTCGTCACCGGCGCCAACTCCGGCGTCGGCCTATCCGCGGCGAAGCAGCTCGCCGCGAAAGGCGAACGCGTCGTCCTCGCGTGCCGCACCGAAGCCAAGGGCGAGGACGCGCGCCGCGCCATCTTGGACAAGGTCCCGTCCGCCGATCTCGTCGTCCTGAAGGGCGCGGGGCTGGAGATGACCGACCTGCGCAAGGTCTCCGACTACTGCAAAGCCTTCCTCGATGCCGGGATCCCGCTGGACACACTCATCCTCAACGCCGGGATCATGGCCGTGCCCCTCGACCGCACCGCGCAGGGACACGAGATGCACTTCGGCGTCAACCACCTCGCTCATTTCCTCGTGCAGGATTCCTTGCGAGGAGCCATGCGAACGCGCGCTCAGGATCGGGGCGTCGCCGGGCGCATCGTCGCGTGCTCCTCCATCGCGAACATGCTCCCCGGCGCCGTGGACATCACCGACCTGGACTGGCGTCGGAGGGAACCAAAATACGAGAAATGGTCGGCGTACGCGGCGTCAAAGGCGGAGAACGTGTTACTCACCGACGAGATTGCCCGCGTCGAGGCTAACGATTCGCTCATTGTCGCCAACTCGTTCCACCCCGGCATCGTGACCACGAACTTGGTGCGGTACATCCTCCCCGAGCTCACNGCGGAGAACAGGGACCCGGAGTTGGANCGNCAGACGCCGCAGGGTAAGGCTATGTCTAAGATGGGCATACGCGACGCGGATGAGGGCGCCAAGACGCACGTGTGGCTGGTAAGTTTATCATATTTTAATTCGCGTATGGGCAATTTGATTGAATGACATCGTGTTTTGTTTTCAGGCTTCATCCCCCGAGGCGGGACGAGTGAGCGGTAAGTTCTTCGTGGACCCGGGTTTGGAGTACCCGCGCGGTGCGACGCGGGAGCAGCTGGTGCGGGCGCAGGATTGGTTCCTGGTCAGCGAGTCGGATCCGCTGGCGAAGCAGCTGCACTTACCGGACAAGTTCTTCGAGTGGCGCACCGAAGAGAACTCGCGCGCGTTGTGGACGCAGTCGACGGAGATGACGGATGCGTTCAGGGTCGTTTGATGGGTGTCGTTTAATGATGAGTGCTACGTTATTTATCCTATGCATCGTGAGTGCCGTTCGTCGTTTCACGCGCTCGCCGCCGCCGCGCTGGCCACCGTCTCGAGCTGACCCAGGTTTAGGATTCTGGCGTAGTCCTTGAACGTCACCTTCCCGTCGCCGTCGAATCAGCCTCGCGAAACACATCCGCGACGACGCCCTCGCCGACTCCCGGCGCGACCCTTCGGAACCCGATCACCGCGTCCTCCAAGGTGATGTACCCCGATCGTTCCTATCGAACGCTCGGAACGTGGCGATGGTCCGTTCGTGCACCGCGCGTTGGCTCGTGTCCTTCGCCGCGGCGACGAGCCCTGGCTCCATGAACATGCGGAAGTGTCTCAAGTCCACCTCGCCCCGCGGGCACGCGTCCCTCATCGTTGACACCTCGCGTGCGTCGGGCTTGCGGCCGACGAGTGAGATGAACGCGCACTTGAGGTCGTGCTTGTTGAGCCATCCCTTGTCGCCCGAGTCGAACGCCTTGAAGCTCGCGGCCACGGACTTGGCGACCTCCGCGTCGGATGTCGTGGTTCCCCCGCAATGCCGGGAGGGGTGCCGCTCCCCGGGGACGGGGTGGAGCATCGCGGTGGACATCTCGACGCGCGTGTGGGGCTGATATCACTCAGATACGCCTCGACGTCTCGTGTGGACGCGAATCCGGGTCCCTTTGTGGGTCCGATGTGTGCCCGGGGTGTGTGTCGTGGCTCACTCGAGGTGCGCACGTTCAGCCTCTTAAACGGCCGCGAGCCCGTCGTGTCAGTTTGAGATCTCTCGTGGTTAGGTCTCTCACCTCACACCTCACCCGCGAGGGGCTCCGAAATCCGCGAGCACCTCGCCAAAATGAGGCCCACGTCTGCGCGATACGTGGACATGGAACAGGGCGACGGCCTCGTGGAGCAGCCCGAGGCCGCGGAGACGCCCCCGGGTCCGCCCGCCGTCCCGGGCGTCCAGGCTACACAGGCCCAACACCCCACCTGGACCGTCGATGAGGCCATCGACGACATCGGCTTCGGCCCGTACCAGCTGGTGATGCTGTGCGTCACCGGGCTGGCGTGGATGGGCGACGCGATGGAGATGATGCTGCTGTCCTTCCTCGGACCCGCGGCGCGGTGCGAGTGGGGGATCTCGCCCAGGCAAGAAGGCATGCTCACCAGCGTCGTCTTCGTCGGGATGCTCTTCGGCGCGCCCACGTGGGGTTCGATAGCGGACTGGAAGGGACGCAAACTCGCGTTCTTCTGCACCACGCTCTGGATCTTCGTCGCGGGACTCGCGTCATCCTTCGCGGGGTCCTACGAGGAGCTCTGCGCGTGGCGCGCGATCGTCGGGTTCGGGCTGGGCGGCGTCCCGGTCGCGTTCAGCGTCTTCATGGAGTTCCTGCCCTCGGGCAACCGCGGGGTGTGGCTCACCGTCATCGAGACGTTCTGGACCCTCGGCTCGGTGCTCGCCGCCGGACTGGCGTGGGCGATACTCCCGCACTACACCTGGAGGCTGCTCCTACAGCTGTCCACCATCCCGCTCGCGGTGCTGCTCTTGATGATCCCGTTCATGTCCGAGTCGCCGTACCACTCCGCGGCGGTGGGCGACTTAGCCGCGGCGAAGGCGACGCTCACGAGGATGGCCAGGGCCAACGGGCGGACGGGCGGGACGAAGGCGCTGCCCAAGGGTACGCTCGTGGGTCCCGTCGCTGTGTCGGTGGCGAGGCACGAGGGCTCGGGCGGGTGCGAGCGGTTCACGAGGGCGGCGGGTAAGCCGTTTCAAAGAATCGCTCGGCTGTTCGAACGAGGGCAACGGAAGCAGACCCTCATGCTCTGGTTCATATTCTTCGCCGTGGCGTTCTCGTACTACGGAGTGGTGCTGCTCACGACGGAGGTTCACGTGGACTCGAGCGCGGCGAGGGACGACGGGCGGAAGGGCGGGAGCCGGGGCGGGGCGGACGAGATGGCGTGCACCGCGCACGATTCCCCCGACTTGGACTACGGCGCCTACAGGGACATTTTCGTGTCGTCCACGGCGGAGCTCCCGGGCCTGGTGCTCGCGGCGCTGTCCGTGGACGTCATGGGCCGAAGGAACTCGCTCTCCGCGTCCATGGCGCTCAACGTGGTGCCCCTCTTGGTGCTTCTCGGGTACGCGAGTTTTCCAATCTGGCTCGAGACGCTGGCGCTGTTTCTGTCCAGGGCTGCTAGCATGTGGGCGTTCACCGTGCTGTACATCTACGCGCCGGAGACGGTCAACACGTCGGTGAGAGCGACGGCGATGGGTATGGGTAACGCGGTGGCCAGGCTGGGCGGGATGCTGTGCCCGCTGTTCGCGGTTGAGATGGTGGAGTCGGGGCGGATGACGGGCGCGATTGCGTTCTTCGCGGCGTTGGCCTTCACGACGTCCGGCGTGGCGTACTGGCTGCCGATCGAGACGGCTGGGAAGAAGCTGGACCAGGTGCAGGAGGACGGGGAGAAGATACGGGACGTTGAGCTGACGTACGGCGCCACGGAGGCGACGGATAGGAAGTAGTCTTGCGCGCGCGTCGATGTAGCCGATTTCTTCAGATGAATGATGAGTCTCGTTATTTACAATCTTCCCAGCGGGCGACATTCTATACAAAATCGACATCGCCCATTTGGCCGCGCAGAAAGATCATCATCTACGAGTGAGGATGCTACTATCTCATCCTCGGATGGCACTGATATTTAGGCCGACTCCGGGAAGCAGATAGCCTGGAACTCGTTGATGACAATGTCCTTGAGGTTGTTGTCGTCGCTGAGGGCGACGTTGAGGGTCTCAAAGCACTTGGGAACGCTGCAGACGGCGGAGGTGTTCTCCTTCTCACCCTCTCCGAGAGAACCGGAAGTTTGGAACTCCCTAGACTGGGTGCACACGGTCGTGAAGCTCTCACCGAAAACCCTGTTGAGATCTTCACTCTCCCCCTGCAGCATGGTGAGGCAAGCGTCGACGTTGCACTCCCTGAAGCCAACCTTGCTGACGGGCTCGCTGACATGCTTCTTGGACTCCTTCTTGCCGAGGGAGGCGCCGCCGTAGCAGAGCTCCTGGAACTCGTTGATGACGATGTCCTTGAGCTTGTTGTCCTCGTTGGGGAGGGCGATGTTGAGCATGTCGAAGCACTGAGCGACGTCGCAGACGGCGTTCTCAACCTCGCCGAGCTCGGCGTTGGGGTTGGCGGAGTACTCGCGGGACTTGACGCAGACGAGGTCGAAGGACTCACCGAAGATGTTGTCGATGGCCTGGTCGTTGCCGCGGAGGAGGGTGAGGCAAGCGTCGACGTTGCACTGCGCATCCTCGCCGAGGGCGGCGGAGGCGGAGGCGCCGCCGTAGCAGATAGCCTGGAACTCGTTGATGACGATGTCCTTGAGCTTGTTGTCCTCGTTGGGGAGGGCGACGTTGAGGAGGTCGAAGCACTCCGCGACGTCGCAGACGGCGTCCTCGGGGCCACCGAGCTCGGCGTTGGGGTTGGACTGGTACTCGCGGGATTTGACGCAGACGGTGTCGAAGGACTCACCGAAGATGTCGTTGATCTTGTCATCGTCGGAGCTGAGGAGGGAGAGGCACGAGTCGACGTTGCACTTGGATCCGAGCCTGGAGCGCTTGGGCGCGGCGTGGACGGCGGGGGTGGCCTTCTTGGTCTCCTTCCTGCCCATCGCGGCGGTGGAGGTGGGGTAGCAGAGGTCGTAGAATTGGGTGATGACCACGTTCTTCATAGACTGCTGCTTGGCCTCATCCTTGGAGACCTTTCCGAGCTCCGCGTTGAGGATATCGAAGCACTTGGGCACGGAGCACAGCGCGTGCTTCTTCTCCTTGAGACCGAGGGTCGAGCCCGTCTCGACGACCTGGTTCGCCTGGGAGCACACGGTGGAGAAGGACTCGTCGAAGATCGTGCTGAGCTGCTCGCTGTCCCCCTGGAGGAGGGTGAGGCAGTGCTCGGTGCCGCACGTCTCGGACGCGCCGAGGCGCATGATGCCGGAGAAACCTCCGGCGTTGGAGCCGGAGAGGGCGTACGCGCCCACGGCCGCGCCGGAGAAGGCGCAGAGCGCGCCGACCGCGACGAGAATTCGCGAATTCGACCCCGATTTCGCCTTGTTGGTGAGAAGGGTGTCATTCTCGGCGCCCTTCTGCGCGTCCGGGTGGAACGCGCCGTACATGCGTGCGCCGGACATTTTTACTTTAGGTGTTAACCAACGATACGCGAGGTACGCGGTACCGTCACACGATCTCTAGCGTCGGCGCGCGTCGCTAGAAGGTGTGTCGAATTCGTACGGGGGAAAGGCCCTTTTCAACAAAAGGCGCCCCGATTGAATTGCCATCGAAATAGGCTAAAGCGCTGTGACTGAAAAGCCATACGTTCGCGAAATTTCCAAAACTAAAACCCACCCCTAATTTTGGTTATAACACCTCCGACGACATTTTCGAGCCAAAAAGGGTGTTGAGATATCAGATGATGTTGATGGTATCGTCGGCATTTTGGCGATGACGAGTTAAAACTCAAGGATAATCCCCGAATAAAACGACAGTCTATTCTGACGAGTCATTTATACGGGGATTTCATCGATTCGACGTGGCCGGGAGCTATTCTGTACAGTCCGATGTACGAATTCGAAGATGAGGTGTTATAAAATATCGGGTCCCCCGAATCTTTACCGGGATATTTACGCTTTTGCTGACTGTTTGCTCTGCTTCGCGACACGCCCGCGTGTGTCAATTGTTGTCGAACCCGGTTTTCTGGGTTGGGAACGGTCAGAAAAGCCCGCTAAAAGTGTCATCACGGTCGGCTTCAAAAATTGGCCGGATTTTGGAGATGTCGCGAGAGAGCTGCCAACTGTCTCGGAAGGCACTCAACTCATTCACAACCGATCGCAACATGGCCGCGACGACGACGACCGCGTCGCTCTCCCTCGCATCGCGCGGTGTGATCGCCTCCCCTCGGAGGATCCGGGCTAATGTCACGAACGCCGCACGCGTCCCCCGGCGCTCTGACCGCGCTCTGACCGTCGTGGCAGCCGCGGGCAAGAAGGACCGTCAAACGTCAAACTTAATCAAGCCCAAGCCGTTGTACGAGAAGGGAGAGGAGCCGTGGTGGATCGACCCGGAGACCGGCAAGGCGCCGGGGTACCTTCAGCTCACCGTGTTCATGGCGTCGCAGCTCTTCGTGGGGACGGTGATGCAGCCCTTCGCGCTGTGGTACGGGCAGCTCTTCGATCTCCAGAACTGCACCGGGATCGGGTGCTGACTCTCGTCAAGTGCCAACTATGTAACTCTACTAAAGCTATCACGCGATGTACCTAGATCACTCCTCGTCCTCGCTGTCCGACTGCTGCATCCGCTTGAACTGCGCGGCGAGCCTCGCGACTTGAGCCGCGTCCAGACCCTCCGGTAACTTTTCCGCCCCCGCCGCTCGCTCCTCCCGACGCCGCGCCGATTCCGCCCTTCTCTCCTTACCCCGCCTTCTTAGCGCGTCCATGGCGTCGCCCTTCGACGCCTCGCTCGCCGTCTGCGTGGACATCGTGCGCAGTCCTTTCGCCTCCTCGAGCAACGCGGTGGCCTCCGATCGCTGACGCTCCCACAGCTGAAGCCATACTCGGTTGGTCTCCCTGCGCGACACGAACCCGCGAAAGTGCGACTGGATTGTCACCGCCGCGGCCTCCCGTCTTCGTTTGGACTCGACGGCGGCGTACTCCGCGGCCTGAGCTTGCGCGATCGTGGCCTTCTTACCGGCTATGAAGGCGCGCGCGAGGTAACCGCGCGCGTGCCTCTGTATGCGAACCGCGGCGACCTCCTCCTCGGCGGCGTGTCTCTGCGCCTCCCATTTGGCAACCTCCCGAGCCTTGAGCTCCTCGAGGGTGGGCTTCGAGGTGCCTTGCCCGGGTATGCGCCTCGACCTGGTTTTCTCCGCGGCGGACCTCTCCGCGGCGAGTCGCGTGGCTTCACGGAATCTGCGTTCGCGCTCGTACTCGGACCGGGCGGCGAGCGCGAGCAGGTCGCCCACGACCCCGACGAGCTCGTCCCTGGTCAGCGAGCGCATGCGTTCCTCGGTGACGTTCTGGAGCAGCTCGATCTTGGCGCGGGTCTCCTCGAGCTGCCGCTCCGTCTCCGGGTTTACGGCGACGTGCGGGGCCTCGCGCGGGCGACGCGCCGCGACGCCGACGGGCATCGCGGGATGCCTTCCACGACGGCGCGCGGTGGATAATGCGTTTCACCGGTTCGTTTTGTACCCCCCGAGAATAACTCGAGGGTTGATGGCTGGTGCCCCACAGTGCGCCGCGCGTCCGGGCATGTCTCCTCACGGGCGCGACGGGATCCCGGGGGATGAGGATCCACCGAGCGCGAAGCGCACCCGGGTCGGCGGCGATGCGGGCCCGTCGCCATCGACACACACGCCGTGCGTCTCGGTGCTGATGCCCTGCAGGAACGCGATGCCGTGGCTCCCCGACTGCGTGGCGAGTGTCCTGTCCCAGGTTGGTCTGGAGACGCACGGGGGTTTGGAGCTCATCGCGGTGGACGACTCGTCCACGGATGGATCCAGGGAGTGGCTCGACGCCCTCGCCGCCGCGCTGGCGACGCGGGGGGACGACGGGAACCCCGCGGAGGATCCCAGCGCCACCGCCGCCCCATCGTCCACATCATCCGACGATCCACCCGGCGCCGGGGGCTTCCCCGTCTCGAGGCTCGAAGCTTGGGAATCCGACAAGTTCACCCCACTCACCGTCGAGCAGGTCGGCTCGCGCGTCACACCCGGCAACCAACTCGTGGTCCTGGACGTCAAGGCGCACGGACCGAGCGGGCAAGGGAAGGCTTTGAACGCAGCGTACGCCGCCGCTCG